>RCUS01000365.1_pt1 | contig 31331 bp, 30 predicted proteins | sample 2166221 | NCBI WGS metagenome assembly RCUS01 (sample SAMN09932758, study PRJNA488358) | compost metagenome | isolation source: compost soil in cyclohexanecarboxylic | place: Germany: Experimental Botanical Garden
CTCTATATTTTACAAGTCTTGGACTAATTTCAAAGACGCGGATGGAATTCCTTCCATAGGATTCCGCCGCGTTTTTTCATTCTTATAGCCGTGACATTGACAATGGCGCCAAGTCAAAGTTATGATATAATCAGTTTTTGTTACATGAAAAAAACGATTTTTTACATGAATTTTTGTGGGGAGCCGGAGGGATCATCGTGTCTAAAATCCAAGAGGTAGCCAGATTGGCGGGAGTTTCGATCGCGACCGTATCGAGAGCCTTGAATGACTCGGAATTGGTCAGCCCGGATACTCGAAAGCTCGTATTTGAAGCTGCCAAGAAGTTGAATTACAATTCCCATACCAAGCCCAAGCAGACGAAACCCAAAGAGGGAGAGCTTTCTATCGGGATTATCATCCCTGATCTTGCCACGTTTTATTTCGGAGAGCTTTACCAGGGAATGGGGAAAGTCGCCCATGAAAATAAAGTGAATGTCCTGTTAAACGATCTGTACCATCAGGATACGGAGAAGAGCGGCATCATCGGCGCCATTAATTTTATGCAGAAGAAGGGCGTAGACGGCATTATACTGGCCAGCCGGTTTCTGTCCGAACAATTCGACGAAGATCTTCACAATGTGAAGGTTCCTATGGTTCTCGTGCTGGGGGATCATGAGAAAGCCGAGATGCCTTCATTCCGAATAGATGACATAAGGGCGTCTTTCGATGCCGCCGCCTATTTGGTTTCCCGTGGGCATCGCAGTATCGGAATGATTTCAGCGCCATTAGCCAACAAAGTTGCCGGCGAGAGGAGATTAACAGGATTCAAGCGGGCGATGGAGAACTATAATCTTCCTTTCACAGACAAACATATCGCTTATGGGGATATGAGGTATGAAGGCGGTTACGAGGCAATGAAGGAGCTTCTGCACAATCGCGGAGACACCGGGATAACGGCTGTGTTTGCGGCGACAGACGAAATGGCGATTGGGGCTATGCGGTGCATTTATGACGCCGGCCTTCATGTTCCGGGCGATATTTCCGTTGTCGGTTACGACAACTTAAGTATTTCGAATATGACTACACCAAAGCTTACAACCATATCGCAGCCTTTTGCCGAGATCGGAATGGAGAGCATGAAGCATCTGGTAGAGGTGCTGAAGGAGCCGAGAAAGACGTTTCAACACGGAAGTCACTTCCTGCCCTACAAGCTTATTGAGCGTGAATCGGTTGCGGAAGTTAAACTAAAAAGATAAGTCGGAAGAGAGAGTCTTGTCGAGGCTCTCTTTTTTTGTTGTGTTTTTTCATGAAAATATATTGTAAAAAAATACAGGATAAAGAATTTTCCTACATCATTTTAAAAACCGATTTTACCGGAAACACTCTATATATAAGGCTAAAATACGCGAAAATGTTTGAATATTGGGGCCTGTATTAGCGTAAACAAGCCGGTTAATTGATGTAAATAAACATGACATGATGAAAAAAGAATGATTGACATAGTGGATATTTACTCGTTATAGTATCACTAAGATGTAAATTTACATTTAAATTCATGAAAAAAGTGGGTGGTTGGGCTGTTAATTTAGACTGTGATTGCTGAAATTACAGAAAAAGTTCATGTAAAAAAACAAACAAGCTGAGAAAGGCAGGGTTTCCATGAAAAAAAGAAGGTTTCTCGTTCTCCTGTTAGCTCTTGTCATGATTCTTGTCACGGCATGCGGTACGTCATCCACAAATACCGCCTCCTCTTCTGAAAATCCCGCCGCAGGCAACACGGCCAGCCCGACTGCAACTACCGGAGCAACTTCCGGGGGCTCTCCTCTTGAAGAGGCATATGCCGGAAAATATAAAGGGACAACGGTCACGTTGTTCGCAAAGGAGATTGGCGAGGAATCTGTAAAATTTCAGGATGCGCTTAAGCCCTTTGAGGAAAAGACCGGTATCACGATCGAGTATGAGGGCAACCAGAGCTTTGAATCGACTCTTTCCGTACGGGTAGACGGAGGCAATGCCCCGGATATCGCAAAAATTTCACAGCCTGGACTTCTTGCCAGTTTCGCCAAGGCGGGAAAAGTAGTCGACGTCAGCCAGTTTTTGAACATGGACAAGCTTAAGGATAATTACAATCAGAGCTGGCTTGATATGGCGACTATGGATGGCCCGAACGGAAGCCCGATCATGGCCGGCGTGTGGCACCAGGCGCTTGCCAAGAGTCTGGTGTGGTACAACAAAAAAGAATTCGAGGACGCAGGTTATCAGATTCCTCAAACTTATGACGAGTTGCTTGCCTTGTCGGATCAGATGGTTTCGGACGGTGTAGCGCCGTGGGCAATCGGCATTCAGAGCGAATCGTCGACCGGCTGGGTTGCCACCGACTGGATTGAGGATTATTTGCTCCGGACAACCTCGCTTGAGAATTATGACAAGTGGACACGGGGTGAGCTTCCTTTTTCCTCGCCTGAAGTGAAGAAGGCGGTTCAAATGATGCTGGATATCTGGACCAATCCGGATTACGTGAATGGCGGGACCAAATCGATTGTATCCACAACGCTGTCCGATGCGACCATCCCAATGTTCGAGAACCCCCCAAAAAGCATGATGTACAAAATGGCGAGTCTTGCCGTCAACTATTTCCCTTCCGACGTGAACGAGGACGATTATGATTTCTTCTATTTCCCTCCGATCGACGAGCAATATGGTAAGCCAGTGCTGGTCGGTGGCGAGATTATGGCCATGTTCAACGACCGTCCGGAAGTCCGGGCCGTTATGGAATATTTCACGCATGGCGAGTCGCTGAAAGGATGGATTGAGCAGGGAGGCGTTGTTGCTCCGCAAAAGGATGCCAGTCTCGACTGGTATACGAACAAAGTGGACCGCGGTGTTGCGGAGATTATCCAGAACGCTGACAGCGTACGGTTTGATGGCTCCGACCTGATGCCGGGAGAAGTCGGTGCCGGAACGTTCTGGAAGGCGATGACGGATTTGGTCAGCGGCTCGGTTACGCTGGACGAGGCCATGAAGGAAATCGATGATTCCTGGCCCAAGCAGCAATAAGATTTGACGAGTTCCTGAGGATTGAGGCCCTGGCCCATCTGTATGAGGGCCTCTCCTTTTAACAAACGCCAGCCTCACTTGCGCGCACAGCAAGGATTTGCATAGAAATGGAGAACTTCCAATGAATACCGAGATTAAGACTGCTTGGGGCAAGACCGCAATCTCCATCCTTCTTCTAGTGGTGAATATGTCTCTTCACTATTGTTTTTATCAGTTGTTCAAGAATACGACACTTCCATTCTATTTAACGATTACTCTGGCTCTGGTCTGGAGTATCTTCGCTCTGTATCTGACTTATTATTCCTTTAACTGGATAGCGGAGCAGGCGCCTGCGAAATGGAGAAAAAAAATTCTGCCTTTAGTCTTCATCGGGCCTGCCCTCTTGCTTCTTGCATGGCTGCTGCTGTTCCCGGCTGTCCGAACCCTTGTACTTAGCTTTTCCAATGCCGATTCTTCCACGTATGTGGGGTTTGCCAACTATTTGGCGGTGTTCACAGAACGAACGCTGCAGATGGCGATCCGGAATAATATCTTGTGGGTCTTGATCGGCACAACGCTGTCGGTTTCGCTGGGCTTGATCGTGGCTGTGCTGGCCGACCGCAGTTCCTTTGAGAAGACGGCAAAATCGATCATGTTCATGCCAATGGCCATATCTTTCATTGCGATAGGGATTATATGGAAGTTTGTCTACTACTATAAACCGGGTGACGATCAGATCGGTCTTCTTAATGCAATTGTTGTCGCCTTCGGCGGGGAGCCGCAGGCATGGCTGGGACTGGTTCAGCCCTGGAACAACCTGTTTCTGATTGCCACGATGGTCTGGACCCAAACCGGATTCGCGATGGTGATTCTGTCGGCCGCCATTAAAGGGATACCCAATGAAATTCTTGAAGCGGCCAGGGTGGACGGTGCCGGAGAGAGAAAGATCTTCTTCCGCGTTATTATTCCTTTTATCCAGAGCACGATTTGGACGGTTATGACGACTATCGTTGTCTTTACGCTGAAAATTTTCGATATTGTCATGGTGATGACAGGCGGGCAGTACGGAACGGAAGTGATTGCGACGCAATATTACAAGCAATTCTTCAACTACCGGAATTTTGGCTATGGCTCCACTTTGGCGATTATTCTGATGATCGTGCTGATTCCCGTCATTGTCTATAATCTGCGGATGTTCAAGAAGGAGGGAAGGCTATAGTGAGCGGAAGAAGAAGGTTCTCTTCAAAATGGATGGTTAACGGAGTGTTGCTAATCATTTGCCTCGTCTGGATTATCCCTACGCTCGGACTCTTTATCTCTTCCTTCCGTCTGGCGGATGACATCAAGCGGAGCGGTTGGTGGGATGTGTTCCCACACCGGGCATGGACGGAGACGCGAACCATCGCTCTGTCCGAGGATACAAATTTACGGAGCCCGATTACGCTGGAAGGCGTAGAGACGACAGACCGGGAACTGCGGCAAGGCATCACTCTTGGAGATGGACAAAGAGCGGTCTGGAAAGACCGGGGAGACCGAACCGTGTCCGTTCTGGAACAACGATGGACCGTCAACTGGAAATTTACGATTGATAATTACCTGGATGTTCTGCAGGATAAGGGACAGTCGTCCAGCGGACAGCGTATAAGCGGGCTCTCGAAAGCTTTTGTCAACACATTGACCGTTTCGATTCCTGCTACCGTCATACCGATCTTCATCGGAATTGTGGCGGCTTACGGCTTCTCCTGGATGACTTTTCCCTTTAAACGAATTTTGTTTGGTATTGTTATTGCCCTACTGGTCGTTCCGCTTCAGGTATCCCTGATTCCGATTCTGAATGACTTCCTGAAGCTTGGGATCAATGGGACGATCCTGTCCATCTGGATTGCCCACACCGGATTCGGACTGCCTTTGTCCATTTATTTCATGTACAACTATGTTAGCCAACTGCCGAGGGATTTGTTTGAATCGGCGGATATCGACGGCGCGAGCCATTTTACCGCGTTCCGGCAAATTGTTCTCCCGCTGTCCGTCCCCGCCCTGGCCTCATTCGGAATCTTTCAGTTTCTATGGGTATGGAATGATTATCTGGTCTCCCTTATTTTCTTGGGAAGCCGTCCGGATAATAAAGTGCTGTCCATCTATCTCTCCGAGATGTCGGGACCATACGGGAATGAATGGCACTTGCTGACCTCCAGCGCCTTTATTTCAATTCTTGTGCCGCTACTCGTCTTTTTCCTCTTGCAGCGCTACTTTGTCCGTGGGCTTATGGGCGGAGCTGTAAAAGGATAAAAGAACGCTGGAGTGCCGGCGCATGTCTTAGTACTTCACAACTATGTTCGACATGGAGGTTCATATGAAGAAAACCAATTGGTGGAAAGAAAGCGTTGTTTATCAAATATATCCCCGCAGCTTCAAAGATTCCAACGGAGACGGCATCGGGGATCTTCAGGGCATCATATCCAAGCTTGACTACATTCAGGAACTTGGCGCCGATGTTGTCTGGCTCTCTCCGGTCTATAAGTCTCCAAATGACGATAACGGCTACGACATCAGCGATTATCGCGACATTATGGATGAGTTCGGGACGATGGCCGATTGGGAGCAGCTGCTCCAGGACGTGCATGAACGCGGCATGAAGCTGATCATGGACCTGGTCGTGAATCATACCTCCGACGAGCACAATTGGTTCATGGAGTCGCGAAGCTCCAAAGATAACGCGTACCGGGATTACTATATTTGGCACCCCGGCACAGACGGACGTCCGCCGAATAATTGGGAGTCGGTATTCAGCGGTTCGGTATGGCAGTACGACGAGAAGACGGAGGAGTATTACCTGCACCTGTACAGCGCCAAACAGCCGGATCTGAATTGGGAGAATCCCAAGGTCAGGGAAGACGTATATGACATGATGCATTTCTGGATTCAAAAAGGGATCGACGGATTTCGGATGGACACAATTACCACATTGTCCAAAACGCCCGGATTTCCCGATGCGCCGCAAGTGAAGGAAGGGCCTTTTCAGCCGGCGACTCAATACTATATCAACGGTCCCCGCCTTCAGGACTACCTCGCTGAAATGAAGCGGGAGGTATTGTCCAAATATGATCTGATGACTGTTGGCGAAACCCCAGGGGCCACCCCGGAGGAGGCGCTTAGCCTGACGGATGAAGAGACGGGAGTCATGAACATGCTGTTCCAATGGGAGCACATTGAGGCAGACCCGGGAACCGGGGGGAAATGGGGAGAAGATACGTGGAGCATGCCTGAATTCCGCCAGGCCATGACCAAGTGGCAGATTGAACTGGAGAGCAGAGGATGGAACACGCTGTATCTAAGCAATCACGATCAGCCCCGCCAGGTCAGCCGGTTCGGTAATGACGGTGAATATCGCGGGGAGTCGGCCAAAATGCTGGCGACCTGCCTGCATATGATGAAAGGGACGCCCTTTGTGTACCAAGGGGAGGAGCTCGGCATGACCAATGTCGCATTCGAGACCATTGAGGAGTACCGCTGTGTAGAGACCCGAAACATGTACCGGGCCGCAATCGAGGCTGGCGGCGATCATGATAGCCTAATGAAGGCCATTCATCGCAAAAGCAGAGACAACGGGCGGACGCCCATGCACTGGAGCGCGGATGCAAACGGCGGTTTTACTACTGGAACACCCTGGATTGGCGTCAATCCCAATTATCCGAAGATCAATGCCGAACGGCAGCTTGGCGACCCGGATTCGGTCTTTCAATATTACAAACGGCTGATTGCCTTGCGCAGAGAATTTCCGGTCATCCAATGGGGGACATATCAAGTCATACTCGAAGATGATCCGTATGTGTATTCCTATAGTCGCGTAATGGACGAACAGACGCTGCTTGTCATATGCAATTTCTCGGATCAGCCGCGGAGCTTTGGATGGGATGCCCTTCATGCTTACACCCGTAAGCAGCTATTAATCGGCAACTATAACCCGGGGGTGGAGCTGGAGTCCGATATGACGCTTCGGCCGTACGAGGCAGCCGTCTATTTGCTGCAATCCTGATACAGAATGGAGGTCTCCGAGATGGCGAGAGGTTCGAAACGGGAAGGTTATGGGTATTTTATGGTCGTTTTGGCTCTGCATGTGCTGGGAGGAGCGGCTTTCGTCATATCGGGTTGCCAGGAACCGCAAATGTGGGGGTTGGGAGTGCTGGCCTATTCGTTTGGGCTTCGTCATGCCTTTGATGCCGACCATATCGCCGCAATCGACAATACAATCCGGAAACTGATTGCGCAAAAACGGAATCCACTGGGTGTAGGCCTGTACTTCTCGCTCGGACACTCCACCGTTGTCTTTCTGATGGTGCTGGCCCTCTCCTTGTCCATCAAGACCTTGATGTATGACAATCCGGTGCTGAGCGCGACCGGCGGATTCATCGGAACAGCGGTGTCGGCTTTGTTTCTTCTGGGGATCGGGCTGCTGAACACAGTGGTATTGATAAAATCGCTACGTCGTCTGGGAAAGAGGGAGAAAGGGCAATCTCATCCGCCGCATGAAGGCAGGCCTCATGGATTCCTTACAAAGCTGCTGGCTCCGGCATTCCGTCTGGTAAACCGAAGCTGGCATGTATATCCGCTTGGTTTTTTGTTCGGCCTTGGCTTTGATACGGCTACAGAAATCGGAATCCTCGCCCTGTCGGCAGGAGCCGCCGGCAATTCTTTTTCGTGGCTGGGTGTTATGTCGCTTCCTCTATTGTTCGCATCGGGCATGAGCCTGATGGATACGCTGGACGGCGCAATTATGACCCGGGCTTATCGCTGGGCGTTTCTTTCGAATCGAAACCGGGATGTGTACAACTTGACGGTGACCGGTGTATCCGTTCTGTCCGCGTTATTTATCGGAGGGGTACAGGTTATGCATTTGTTTGAAGGACAATTGCCGTCCTCTGTCGTCCGATGGATGGAAGGAATTGATTTTGTTCTGCTGGGATACGGATTGGCAGGATTACTGGTGCTGAGCTGGTTCATCTCCATTCTGATCTGGAAAGGTAGGAGGTACCGCCATGCAGTGGACAGAGCGTGAGAAGGAGAAGCTTCTCCTAACGGTGGCAGCGAATTTGGCCCGTACCCGGCTGGAGCGGGGCGTCAAGCTGAATTATCCGGAGAGCGTCGCGCTTATTACGTCGGAAATTATGGAGGGAGCCCGAGATGGAAAAAGCGTGCCGGAACTGATGCAGTACGGAACGCAGATTCTGACAGCCGGTCAGGTAATGGAGGGCGTTCCGGAAATGATTCATGAGGTGCAGGTTGAGGCGACGTTTCCCGACGGGACCAAACTGGTCACGGTTCATCATCCGATTGTAAATGAATAAGACAGGAGGCGAGGTTCATGGTGCCGGGTGAGTACCGGATCAAGCCGGGGGAAATCGAACTGAACGCGGGAAGGAAGGCAATGGAGATTCTTGTTGCCAATTTGGGTGATCGCCCGATTCAGGTCGGCTCGCATTTTCATTTCTTCGAAGTTAACCGGAAGCTTAAGTTTGACAGGGAGGCGGCCTTCGGCATGCGGCTCGACATACCCGCCGGAACGGCCGTGCGCTTTGAGCCGGGGGAAGAGAAACCGGTTCGACTCACGGAACTTGGAGGAGCAAGGCGCTCTTTCGGGCTGAACGGATTGACATGCGGGACCGCCGAGACGGGAGCCATTCCGGAGACTGTCCGCAAGCGGCTCGAGGAATGGGAGGCGTTGGGATGAGCAGAATGGACCGGAAAGGGTATGCCGCTATGTTCGGACCTACGACGGGAGATGCGGTCCGGTTGGCCGATACCGATTTGTGGGCGGAAATCGAGCGGGACTATACCCGGTACGGCGATGAATGCAAATTCGGCGGGGGCAAGGTCATCCGCGATGGAATGGGCCAATCCTCCGGTGCCTTGCGAAGCGATGGAGTGCTCGACACCATCATTACAGGCGCTGTGATTATCGATCACTGGGGAATTATTAAAGCGGACATTGGCTTGAAGGACGGACTCATTGCCGGTATCGGGAAAGGAGGGAATCCGGATGTAATGGACGGCGTTGATCCCGGCATGATTATAGGGGCCAGCACGGAGGTTATCGCTGCGGAAGGGAAAATCGTAACGGCTGGCGGAATTGACGCCCATATCCATTTCGTATGTCCCCAGCAGATCGAAACGGCATTGTCCTCGGGAGTGACGACGATGATTGGAGGAGGGACAGGACCGGCCACCGGGACCAACGCTACGACCTGCACGCCGGGAGCCTGGCATATGGCACGGATGCTGGAAGCGGCGGAGGCCTTTCCGATGAACCTGGGATTCACAGGGAAAGGCAACGCTTCCGAGCCGGGTCCGCTTCGGGAGCAGATCGAGGCAGGCGCGATCGGTCTTAAGCTGCACGAAGACTGGGGAACAACACCTGCTGCAATCGATACCTGTCTCCAGGTGGCGGACGAGTATGACATCCAGGTCGCAATCCATACGGATACCCTTAACGAGGCCGGATTTCTGGAGGACACCCTTCGTGCGATTGGCGGTAGAACGATTCATACCTATCATACGGAAGGAGCGGGAGGGGGCCATGCACCCGATATTATCCGGGCTGCTTCCGCGCTGAATGTACTGCCTTCTTCGACAAATCCGACGCGTCCGTTCACGGTCAACACGATCGAAGAGCATCTCGACATGCTGATGGTCTGCCATCATCTGGACAGCAGGCTTCCCGAGGATGTGGCGTTCGCGGATTCGAGAATCCGCCCGGAGACCATCGCGGCGGAAGATATTTTGCACGATATGGGCGTATTCAGCATGATTAGTTCCGATTCGCAGGCGATGGGACGGGTCGGCGAGGTCATCATGCGAACTTGGCAGACTGCAGACAAGATGAAACGCCAGCGCGGCCCGCTGGCTCCGGATACGGACAGCGACAACTTCCGGATTAAGCGATATATCGCCAAATACACGATCAATCCCGCGATCACGCACGGCGTATCCCACCTGGTCGGCTCGGTCGAACCCGGCAAGTTCGCCGATCTGGCGATTTGGACGCCGATGTTCTTTGGAGTTAAGCCCGATCTGGTGCTGAAAGGCGGGAGCATCGCCTATGCGCAAATGGGCGATCCTAACGCTTCCATTCCGACTCCCCAGCCCGTGATGGGCAGACCTATGTTCGCTTCATTCGGGAAGGCGATGGAGGGGACATCCATTACCTTCGTATCCGAAGCTGCTTATGTGGCGGGAATAGCGGACAGGCTGGGGCTGCAAAAAAGGGTGGAGCCGGTGAGAAACTGCCGGAGTGTTACGAAGAAGGACATGATTCACAATGACCGAACCCCGAAGATTGAAGTGGACCCCGAAACTTACAAGGTAACCGTTGACGGCGAGCCGGCCGTATGTAAGCCGGCGAACACGGTTCCTATGGCGCAGCGATACTTCCTGTTCTGATAAGACAAGAAGTGAGGCCTGGGTGCAAGCCCGAATGTGATTGGGGGAGAAAGAATGTCTTGGCTTGCAATTCAACAGATGTTGGACTCAGCCATTCCGATTGGCGGATTTGCCCATTCATTCGGACTGGAGACAGCGGTACAGGAAGGTAGGATTCGTCATTCAGGTGACCTGGAGGAATTTGTGGGCACTCTGATTCTACAGAACTGGGCCACCGCCGATGCGATTGTTGTGAAGGCCATCTATGAAGATGCCCCCGGCGGGGAGTGGAGCCGCGCCTTCGAGATCGAGCGTCTGGTTCATCTGCAGAAGATCAGCTCCGAATCCAGACAGGGGGCGGAAAAAATGGGCAGGCGGCTCCTTCGGCTGGCTGCGTCGATTCATCCCTCACTCGACTGGTCTCCTATGCTGCGAGGCTATGAGGCTGGAGATTGCCTGGCCACGCATCCCTTCGTCCATGGTTTCGTCAGTTATCGCTTGGGCAGTCCGCTGGATCAGGCTGTTCAAGGTTATTTGTACAGCTGCGTCGTAACCGCTGTGGGGAGTGCGCTTCGGCTGTTGTCTATCGGGCAGACCGAAGGACAAATTCTGATCGCCCGCTTGTTTCCCTTGATCGGGCAGGGGTGGAAGATCACCCAGAGTCTTCCATCCGAAGACGTTTATACCAACTCGCCTGCCGCAGAGCGATATGCCATCTGTCATGAAACCTTATACTCCAGACTGTTTATGTCATAAATATAGAAGAACGGGAGGAATTGCAATGTGTCAAGGACAAGGACATCATCATGATTGGTTTCAGCCGGTATTTCAAGGGAAGCGGCCGATGCGAATCGGGATTGGCGGGCCTGTTGGTTCCGGCAAGACCGCACTTATCGAAATGATCGCCCGAGAACTTGGAGAGAAGTACAGCCTGGCCGTGATTACCAATGACATCTATACGAAGGAAGACGCCCGAATTCTTCTGAATACCGGGGTTCTGCCGGAGGAACGTATAATCGGAGTGGAGACAGGGGGATGTCCGCATACCGCCATCCGGGAGGATGCCTCTATGAACTTCGAAGCGGTGATGGAATTGGAGGAAAGGTTCTCCGATCTGCAGATTATTTTGATCGAAAGCGGTGGCGACAACCTGGCCGCCACGTTCAGCCCCGAATTGGTGGATCGGTTCATCTACATTATTGATGTAGCGCAGGGCGAGAAAATTCCCCGAAAAGGGGGTCCCGGAATTATGCGGTCGGATCTCCTGATTATTAATAAGACCGATCTTGCCCCGCATGTGGGCGCCAGTCTTGAAGTGATGGAAGAGGATACGAAGCGAATGCGCTCCGTCCGGCCCTATGTATTCTCCAATCTGTTCGGCGGGGAGGGCGTTGCGGATATCTTATCTTGGGTAGAGCATGAATTGCAGCATGCCAACCATATCGCCCATGAGCATTCCTGAATATTCCCTGCCTGAATCGACCGTTCTTCGCGCTTCTTTTTCACTTAGAGGGGGGAAGACCGAGGCGATTGAGCGTTATCATACGGCACCGGTCAAAATCGCCAAGCTGTTTCGTTTTCCCGACGAATTAGGGGTAATTGTGATGGATTCATCTCCGGGAATGCTAGGCAACGACCGATATGTGATGGAATGGGAGGCTGGGCAAGACACGCGAGTGGTCTTAACCAACCAAAGCTTTACGAAAGTTCATCCCTGCGAATACGGCCAAAAGGCTTCCATGCTGCAGCGCTTTCGTCTGGGTCCGGGTTCCCGCATGGAAGTCATGATGGAACCCGTCATGCTGTACCGGGATGCCGCTTATGAGAATGACACTGTGGTGGAACTGCAAAAAGGGTCGGTCTGGATGCAGGGAGAGGTGTTGTGTCCCGGACGTATTTTGCGCGGCGAGTCCTTTGCATACCGCAGATTGGACAACCGTCTCCGGGTTTATTCCGAGGGCCGGCTGATATTTCATCAACGTCAGATGGTGCTCCCGGAGCAGCAGGCAATCGAAGCGAAAGGGTCATGGGAAGACTTCAGCCATGCCGGCACGTTCTATGTATTCTCGGACGGCGTTACACCGAAACTACTCGAGGATGTAAGGCAGGTGCTTCAGAAAGCCCCGGGCAGATTGGGGACGGAAATTCGCGCGTGCGCTTCGCTTACTTACACACAAGGTCTCGTCGTAATGGGATACTCGAAGTCGGCATGGATTTTACAGGAGTTGCTAAAAGAGGTGTGGAGCGAGGTGCGAAGGTCCCTTTTGGGACTCCCTCCTCTGCACTGGCACAAATAAGCTTGGCGTACGGAACAATAAATCGAATAGCCCGCCGTAAGGACAAGGAAAGTGTCCTGTAAGGCGGGCTGTTTGTCGTCTCTAGCGCCTTGCTGATAGAGCACGATGAATCAAAAAAAGCGCCGTCATCATTGGCGGCCCGGGGGAACGAAACCGTCAAGAGGTGCGGCGAGAAAATAGGGAGTATTTCATGCTTGTTATTACCCTGCGCGTTATCCTGCGAATCATGAGTCTCTAAAAGGGTTTGGTCTTTTCTTTGAAAATATGCGACTATAAAATAGTAACAAACACAGACTGACCGCATATGGAGGACTGCAAGCATGAGAGAAGTGAAGAACGGCGTATTCCCGGCGGTGTGCCCGCTGGATTGTCCCGACACTTGCGGACTTCTTGTTCATAAGAAAGACGGCAAAATCGTAAAGGTAACAGGGAATCCGGAGCATCCGGTAACCCGGGGAGCCATCTGCAACAAGGTACGGCACATGGCGGAGCGCGTCCATCACCCGGAGCGGCTGACAACGCCTATGCGCCGGGTAGGTCCTAAGGGAGAAGGCCGCTTCGAGCCGGTCTCCTGGGATGAGGCGATCGCCGAAATCGCCGGAACCTTCTCCCGGCTGTCGGAGGAATACGGGCCGGAGAGTATTCTGCCCTACAGCTTCTACGGCAATATGGGCATACTCAGTGTTGAAGGCATGGACCGGCGTTTCTTCAACGCGCTCGGCGCAAGCCGGCTGGAGCAGACGATCTGCAACTCCGCCGGAAGTGCGGGCTGGAAATATACGATGGGCTTCGGCGGCGGAACGAGTCCCGAGGACATCGTGAATGCCGATCTGATCCTCGTATGGGGCGGCAATATCGTCAGCACGAACATGCATCAGGTTGTACTCGCCGAGCAGGCGCGGAAGAAAGGGGCCAAGGTGGTCGTGATCGACGTTCACCGGAACCGGACCGCCCAGTGGGGAGACTGGTTCCTGCCGCTATATCCCGGAACGGATGCGGCACTTGCCCTTGGCATTATGCATATTTTGTTCCGCGACAGGCTGACGGACGATAGCTTCCTGGACGCTTACACAACCGGACATGAAGAGCTGAGAGAGCAGGCGAAGGAATACACGCCGGAAGCAGTAGCCGAGATAACGGGCATTCCGGCTGCCGATATCGAGCGTCTGGCCCGGATTTACGGGGAAGCACCAGTGTCCTATATTCATATCGGCAACGGACTGCAGCATCACGATAACGGCGGCATGTCGGTGCGCACCATTTCCTGCCTGCCGGCGCTGACCGGACAGTGGCTCAAGACCGGCGGGGGCGCGTACAAGTCCAACGGAGCCTATGCTGCAATGAACGCTCGCGCTCTGGAGCGTCCCGACCTGCGTCCGAACCCGCGGGCGCGCAGCATCAACATGAACCGGATCGGAGAAGCGCTGGAAATGACGGAGCAGCCCATCAAAGCCTTATTCGTCTACTGCAGCAATCCGCTTGTCGTCGCACCCGATCTGGAGCGGGTGAAGCGCGGCTTTGAACGGGAGGACCTGTTCACGGTCGTGCATGATCTGTTCCTGACCGATACGGCGAAATACGCCGATCTGGTGCTGCCGGCAACCTCGACCTTCGAGAATACCGATCTGTACAGCTCTTACTGGCATCATTATGTCCAGCTTCAAGAGCCGGTACTGGAACCGCCGGGAGACTGCAAGAGCAACTTTGAAGTCTTCGCTCTCCTTGGGCAAGCTATGGGCTTCGATAATGAAGCGTTCCTTGTCACGGAGGAAGATATGATCCGGGAAGCGCTGGATTATCCGCGCAACCCCTATTTGAACGGTGTGACGCTGGAACGGCTGAAGGAAGAGCGGTTCGTGAAGCTGGATATGTCGCCCAAAGCCAATTACCTGGAGCGCTTAACGACGCCTTCCGGCACAATCGAGCTCTTCTCACGGGCGATGGAAAATGCGGGCCTGCCTCCGCTTCCGGCCTATTCGCCGCTTGTCGAAGGCTATGACGGACTGCGGCGGCCTTCTTCGGATGAGAAGTATCCGCTGATGTTCATTTCACCGCCCAATCACAACTTCCTGAACTCCACCTTCGCCAATACCGGGAAGCATCAAGCTCTGGAGAAGCGGCCGACGCTGCAAATTCATCCGGAGGATGCGGAGGCGCGCGGCATCGAGGACGGCGATGAGGTCAAGGTATACAATGACCGGGGCTCCATTGAGGTGTGGGCTTCGGTGTCTGACAGGATGCTTCCGGGAACCGTCATCAGCCAGGGGCTGTGGTGGGAAGGAAAGGATCGTCCGCAGCGGAGCAATGTGCTCACTCCGGACAGGCTGAGCGATATGGGGAAAGGGGCGACCTTCTTCTCCACCACGGTGCAGGTGAGGCCGCGTTAATGCGGCAGTGCAAAGGCTTGCCCGATACATCGGTTAAACGTAATACTATAGTGAATTAGTGACATATAGATTACAGGGGATGTATGGGCAGATGAGGTTTTTGGACAACTATCCTAGAGAAGTCAAAGTATTTCTAATCGCAAGTCTGATTAACGCAACCGGCAGTTCCTTGATGTGGCCGCTGGTGACAATGTATGTATTCGATGAGCTGGGACGCAGCATGACGGATGCGGGATTCGTGATCCTGATTCAGTCGCTCGGCGGTATTCTGGGGCAGCTGCTGGGCGGGTCGCTGTATCACAAGGTTGGCGTCAACCGGCTGATTGTCGGCTCGCTGGCGGTCAATGCTCTGACGCTGTTCGCACTCCCGGCTGCAAGCGCGAACTGGACCGCTTTTATTGTTACAATGGGGCTTATGGGACTGTTCAACGCGCTGTCCATGCCTGCGATTCAGGCGTTTGTCGGCTTTCGCTTCGCCTCGCAGCGGGCCCAGCTGTTCAATATTATTTATGTGGCCAACAATATCGGGGTGGCGGTCGGCACGGCGCTGAGCGGCTTTCTCGCCGATATTTCCTATATGCTGAGCTTCGTGCTGAACGGCGCGACCTCCGCTGTTTTTGCGGCTTTTTTCTTTGTGTATCTGAGACGGGTCGGCGGCTCGTCGGGTCCGATTCCGGCCGATGCCCGGAGGGGATCATCACGCCAGGAGTCGAACTGGAAGCTGATGCTGAACACGCGCATTTATCTATTCATGGCGCTGGGTTCGCTGTTTCTGCTGATCGGCAACTCGATCTGGAACACGGGAGTCTCGCCATTCATTATTTCGGAAGGACTGCCGAAGAAATATTATGGCTTTCTGTGGACGCTCAACGGGGTGCTGATCTTTGCCGCCCAGCCGCTGGTCTCGCTTATCCGGCGCCGCTTCGCGGCGGAGCCCGCGTCGCAGATGACGGCCAGCGCGATTTTTTACCTGCTCGGTTATGTGGTCATCCTGACCGTTCCAAGCTACGGGGGCATGCTGTGTGCCATGATCCTGACAACGCTTGGGGAGATGCTGATTTCGCCGGCGCAGCCGGCGTTTATCTCCGAGCATGCCGGCCGGAACGCGCCCTTCTACCTGGGCTTATCCGGCGGCATCGGCGCCGTCGGCCGGGTGCTGGGGCCTCTGTTCATGGGCAGCCTGTTCGATGAGGGCGGCCTTGCTCCGACCGCATGGCTGGCCTGCGCGATGGCGGTGCTGTCGGTCGGATTCTTCGTCATTAATGCATACGGCATCCGCCGCCGTCCAGCGGCCGAGGAGCCTGCTGCATAAAAGTCTTAAAGGCTTTTGCAAATGAGCGGGGGCTGGGGACAGGTGCGTTCCCGCCTCTCCGCAATCGTTCGCAGAAGCTGTTCAAATGCAAGGGGGAACTGACCAATGTTTCGAACAGACACGGAACCGCTGCTGATCCGTCCGTCCGAATTCCGCGACGTCCGTGAGCTCATCACGCTGGACCATCTGATCTGGAACGAGGATACCGCTCCCGCGGCTCTCTCCTGGCGCTCCAGCGAGGAATATTTGCTGCATGCGCCGCCCGGCTCCCAGCTTGTGGCGCTCAAAGGCGGCTCGCTATGCGGTTATCTGGGTTTCGGATGTCCTACCAGCCACCGATGCAACCGGCATGTCTACGAGATCTACATTGCCGTTCATCCCGACTGGCAGCGGCAGGGAGTCGGCAGCTCCCTGATCGAAGCGGTGAAGAAGCTGGCGGCGGAGGCAGACGTGCGCAAGTTGAGACTTCGCGCGCTGTCCTGTAATGTGCAGGCGCTGGCCTTCTACCGGAAATGCGGATTTACCGAGGAGGGCCGGCTGCATGAGGAATTCTACCTGGCGGGCCGCTATGTAGACGAGGTATTTATGAGCTATAGCCTCGTGTAGAAACGAACGGACAGCAGAGAGGAGATCAATCGTGAATATTCAGTCCTTGAATGTAGGAATGCCTGTTGAAGTGTCGTACCGGGATAAGCCGCTCCAAACCGGCATCTACAAAGTTCCGGTATCGGGGCCGCTGCCTCTGACCGCCGCCGGACTGGCCGGAGACGGACAGGCCGATCTCGTCAACCACGGCGGGCCGGACAAGGCCGTATGCGTGTATCCTTCGGAGCATTACGCCTATTGGGAAAGCTGGCTCGGCCGGAAGCTGGACCCTGCGGCCTTCGGGGAGAACGCCACTACCTCCGGCCTTCTGGAGACGGAGGTATGCATCGGTGATATTTATGAAATTGGCACCGCGCTTGTGCAGGTGAGCCAGCCCCGCTATCCATGCTTCAAGCTCTCGCAGAAGCACGGGCCGGCCGACATGCCGGCAGAGGTTCTGAAGACGGGCTACAGCGGCTTCTATCTCCGCGTGCTGCGGGAAGGCGAAATCGCCGCCGGCTCCGAGGTAATCAAGGTGGCGTCCGGCGAGGCAAACGCAACGATCGCGCGGGTGTTGCATCTTATGGGAGCGGGACGCGGCGACAAGGAGGGCCTTCGTGAAATGCTTGACGTAGAGGCCTTGGCGTCAGGCATCCGCGATTCGTTCCGCAAACGGCTGGAAGAGGCGCAGTAGGCTGACCGCCGCCTGAGCGCCTCGCTTCGCTCATTTCACGCCTTCGATCCCTGATGGCGCCTTCTTGGAGGCAATGAACAGAACGCATAAATAGTGGAGAACGATACGTCCGCCGTTCCGGTTCAGGATGCCGGCAAGCTCTTGGCTAAGGCGAGTCTGATCCGCCTCAGATAGTCCGAGAAAGCCGTTGCCAGTCCGGATAAGGCCGAGGAAGCTCTCCGTATCGTACGCTTGGGACCACGGGTAACGGTAAACCTCTGGCTGCTTGAAATATCCGCTGTTCGCGATGCCGTCCCGTTCATGAAGGATTCTACGCTCGATTTCGCTTTCATTCTGAAACGGAATCAGTCCATGCAACCGGCAGATCTCCATATATTCTGGAACTGGCGAGTCACTCTGCTCCGTATACAAATTCCAAAAAAGCGCAAGCGCTCCTTCAGGTTTCAAAACCCGGGCGCTTCTTTTATACCCTTCAGGCTGAGGAACCCAGTGAAAGGCCTGCGCCGAGAAGACCAGATCATATTGCCCGGCGGGCCCGTCCCAATCCTCAAATCGGGATATGGCATAAGTGACGGGCTTATCTCGGTGCTTCTTCTGTCCAAGCTCGGCCAGTCTCCGGCCAGGCTCGATGCAGAGCAGCCGGTAACCGCGTTCCAGAAACTGCCCGGACGCTTTGCCGCTGCCCGCGCCGACTTCAACAAGTCTGGAGTCCGGGCTCAGCCTGGCGCTAACCTCGATTTGGCTGATACATGCTCTCGGATACCCAGGTCTGTAGAAATCATAATAGTCGGCGGCATCACCCGAACCTTTTGCTTTCCGCATGCCAGTCTTTGGACATTGTATTCCTCCTACCGCAGCATATTCCACTCCCTGCGCAGCATGCCGTACACGGCATGGTGAACATACCCTGACGGCAGCTTCTCCGCCTCCCGGACAATACCTTCGAGCACAAAGCCAAGACGTTCCGGAATGGCCCGGCTGGAGAGGTTCTCCGTCGCGCAGCGAATCTCCACACGGTTCAGCTCCATTTCCAGCATGGCATAATCGATGAAGACCCGGCATGCGCTCGTCATATAGCCCTTGCCCTCATAGCCCTGTCCAAGCCAGTAGCCGATGCCGACCGAGCGGTTATGCCAGTCGACCTCGTGGAAGCCGATAATGCCCGCAAGCTGCTCGCGAATCCATAGCCCTGCGGTAAAGCCGCCGTTCTCACTGCCCTGCTTGAGGGCGCTTTTGATGAAGCTGGCCATATGGGCGGGCTCTGTTACGCCATCCACCCAGGGCAGCCAGCGCCGGAGCCGGGCTCTCGACTGCTCCACCAATTGAAACAGAGGTCCGGCCTGCTCCGACGCCAGCGGTTTCAATACAAGCTCATCATCGATGACAAAATGAAACAAGCTGACGCCCCCTTGAAATCATGTTTATCTCTTCAAACGCCGCAAGTGTCCGTGCGCTATCTTCGTTTGATTTTCCATTCCAGCGCGTATATATCCTCTTCGAGGCCCTGCATCCGCTGCACCGCAAGTGTCCGGCAATCGCTGAGCGCCTGGTTGTACACCGCAGGTCCAAGCTCTCCCATGAAGAATTCCAGCATGTTGTCGGCTGCAAGGCGTCCGATACTCTCTCCTCGCTCAAGCTCGAAATATTCCTGAATATGATCCAGTACTGCCTCGCGCTGATCCTGCGGCATTTTGACCGGTTTCATCCCAACCTCCCCTTTCTGCATTCATGCTACTCCATCCCCCGCCGGGAAGTCAAAGCACTTGTCCTGTAGGGTGGAATCCCATTTTATTGAACATTAACTGCGTAACGGGTATATTAAGAAGACCAGACTTAAAGTAGGAAAGGTTGATTGCTGTGGAGAACCCGAACACCCCCTCCAATTTCATTAAAAATATCATCAACGAAGATCTCAGCTCCGGCAAGGTAAAAGAGGTTATCACCCGCTTTCCTCCCGAGCCGAACGGATACCTGCATATCGGACATGCCAAGGCGATCTGGATCAACTTCACGCTGGCGGCCGAGTTCGGCGGCAAGACGAATCTGCGGTTCGACGACACGAATCCGCTGAAGGAAGATACGGAGTACGTCAAATCGATTGAGGAAGATGTCAAGTGGCTCGGATATGAATGGGAAAATCTCCGCTTCGCCTCCGACTACTTCGGCGAAATGTACGAACGCGCGGAGCTGCTCATCAAGAAGGGCAAGGCGTATGTGGACGACCTCAGCGCGGACGAAATCCGCGAGCTTCGCGGCACGCTTACGGAGCCGGGCAAGAACAGTCCGTACCGGGAACGCAGCGTGGAGGAGAACCTGGATCTGTTCCGGCGCATGAAGGCCGGCGAGTTCAAGGACGGCGAGAAGGTGCTGCGCGCCAAGATCGACATGGCTTCGCCGAACATCAACCTTCGCGATCCCGTGCTCTATCGCATTGCCAGAGCCCATCATCATAACACGGGCGACGCCTGGTGCATCTATCCGATGTACACGTACGCGCATCCGCTGGAGGATGCCATCGAAGGCATCACGCATTCACTCTGTTCGCTGGAGTTCGAGGATCAGCGCCCCTTCTATGACTGGGTAATCGCCGAATGCGAAATGCCGGCAGTGCCGCATCAATACGAATTCGGCCGCCTCAACCTGGCCCAGACGGTGACAAGCAAGCGCAAGCTGAAGCTGCTTGTGGACGAAGGCCATGTGGACGGCTGGGACGATCCGCGGATGCCGACCATTTCCGGTCTGCGCCGCCGGGGCTACACGCCGGAGGCGATCCGCAATTTCGTGTTCGAGACGGGCATTTCGAAGAGCCAGGGTCTGGTCGACCTCGGCATGCTGGAGCATTTCATCCGCGAGGACCTGAAGCTGAAGGCGCCGCGCACGATGTCGGTGCTGCGTCCGCTTAAGGTCGTCATCACGAACTATCCGGAAGGCAAGACCGAGTGGTTTGAGGCGGAGAACAATATCGAGAACGAGGAAATGGGCGTCCGCCAGATTCCGTTCTCCCGTGAAATCTACATTGAACGGGACGATTTCATGGAGAATCCGCCGAAGAAGTTCTTCCGTCTGTTCCCGGGCAACGAAGTACGGCTGAAATACGCCTACTTCATTACCTGCAACGAAGTGATCAAAGACGAGAACGGCGAAGTCGTCGAGCTGCGCTGTACCTACGATCCGGAGACGAAGACAAGCACCCGGAAGGTTAAGGGCACACTTCACTGGATCGACGCGCAGCATGCCGTTCCAGCCGAATTCCGGCTGTACGAGCCTCTCATTCTGGCCGAAGATCCGGAAGGCGAGGGCGTGGAGAATGAAGGCGAAGGCAAGCCGGAGCCGACCTTCCTCGACCAGCTCAATCCGAATTCGATTGAGATTCTGCAGGGATTTGTGGAGCCTGGGCTCAAAGACAGCAAGCCGCAGGACAAGTTCCAGTTCTTCCGTCACGGCTATTTCAATGTCGACAGCCGGTACTCGGCTCCGGGCAAGCCGGTGTTCAATCTGGTCGTCAAGCTCAAGAGCTCCTATCAGCCGCCCAAGGAAGGCTGAGAATCGCGGGCTGCTGCGGAAGGACACAGCTGAATAAGCTTCTCTCATATAAGGAAAGGAATCCCTGCATCAGTGCGGCAGGAAGAACCCTCCAGCTTACTGGCGCCGGCGCCCTGCCGGCGCCGGTTTGTTTATTCCGCCGCTTCCGTCCCCGCCACATTATCGAAACGATGCTCGCTAAGCTCCCCCATGATCTACCCGGCTGCCGTGAACCGGTAGCCGGGCGAAGGATCAGTTTTTTTATTCCAGCCTGATACAAAACCCCCTTCCCGGCCGTCTAATTAACAGCTGCAGCTAGAGAGGAGGAACAATCTTGGGATTTCCGGAATCTTCCCTGTTCAAACAAATCTTTTACGAATACTATCCTGGAGTGCTCCGAAAGCTGACCGCGCTGCTGCGTGACGAAGCGGTCGCGGAGGATCTCGCACAGGAGACGTTCCTGAGGCTGTATAGACAACCACCCGACAATCTGGAGGCTCCCGGCGCCTGGCTGCACCGGGTAAGCACTCGTCTTGCTTATGACTATATGGGACGGGCGGCGAGAGAACGCGAATTGGCCGAACAGAGTGAGCGGGAGCAGCCGGCAGGCGGTTCCTCGCCGTCGGGCGAGGAGGAATGGATGCGGCAACTGGACCAGGAGGAGGTCCGGCATTGGCTGGACGGACTGGATGAGCGGGACCGCAAGGCTCTGCTGCTTCGTTATTCCGGTTACAGCTATGCCGAAATCGCCGAAGAGCTGTCTGTGCGGCCGCAGATCATGGGCACATTGCTGTCACGGGCAACGGAGCGTCTGCGCCGCCAGGCCGCGGATGCGGGAGTGGAGCTTCACTGACAGGGATGGCCCTGCGGGACATAAGAGGAAATGCTGGACCAGAGCGTGCGGGATTCGCACTTCTGACAAGCGGTATCGGCCGCACATAGATCAGGCATAAGGAGGCTTATCGCAGATGACGACATCAGATCGTGAATTTGAAATGACGGACGCCAATGTCACCGACAAGGCGTGGGAGCGGATGAGACAGGCACTGGAGCGGGAGCCGGCTTCCGCGGCATGGGAAGCGCTGGAACGGCGGGCCATGGAAGCTGGACAGGAAGGGCTGCGGGCGGAGCAAGCCGTTCATCCGGCTCCAGCGGAGGAACTAGTGAAGGCGGATGCTGCCGGAGAGATGCCGCGGGACCTGCGGCTTCAAGCGGACAGCCGCCTGGCATCCGGCGAAGCGGCTGCCGTGAGCGGACCCGCCGCCGTAATGAAGAAGGAAGAAGCGCCTGCCGCAGCGCGCCGCATAAGAAACGGGCGGATGCGCCGCTGGACGGCAGCCGCAGTAGTCGCGGCGACTGTGCTGGCCGTAACCGTTACCCCGGCCGGAAGCAAGGCGCTGGCATCGATTCTCGGCACCTTCCGGATGGAGAAGGTGACCGAGGTGAACCAAGCCGATATGGAGCAGCTGTTCAACAGTGTCTTCCAGTCGGGCGTCACGGACGAGCAGATCAACCGGTACGGCGAATTTCGGGTGAAGACTGGCACCCAGAGCGGCGGATACAGCCGCGATCAGGCGGAGGCCTTGACCGGCGTGAAGCTGCTGCCGGAGTCGCAGGCCAATGATGGAGATACGTTCTATGTCTCGGCGGACTCGGAGATTTCCCTTAAGCTGAATGTGAAGGAAATCAATAAGACGATGAGGCAGCTTGGAGCCACGAAGCTATTCCCGTCCTCGGTTGACGGCAAGGAGGTCACGCTCGTTACCGAACCGGCTGTGAACTATATGGTCAAGCTGGACGGCATTGGCGAAGGCGTTCAAATATCGCAGATGAAAGCGCCGAAGGTCAAGGTCGATCCTTCCGTTGATGTCCAGGATGCGCTGGACACCGTGCTGCAATTCCCGCTGCTGCCGGAGGCGCTGCGCAACAGCCTTAGCGCCGGCAACCTGCTGGAGAACGGAGAGCTTCCGCTTCCCGTCATGACGGAGGGGCAATCGACACGGCTTGAGATTGATGGAGTTCCCGTCATTTTGACCGAAAATTCGTATGGAGACCATTATCATTTCTGGAATGCGATCTGGGTCAAGGATGGCATCATGACGACAGCTTCGGTATCCAACGGCTCCGGCGGTCAAGCCGAGCAAATCGGCCAGGCGTTCCGCGACAAACTAGGGGAGCTGGTCGAGCCGTGATCGCGATCAAAACGGAGGGGCTGACGAAGCGGTATCCGAATGGCCGCGGCTGCAGCGACATCCATATTGAAGTAAGGGAAGGGGAAGCCTTCGGCTTCCTCGGCCCGAACGGCGCAGGCAAGAGCACCTGCGTCAAAATGCTTGTCGGCCTGACCTTCCCTACGGAAGGCCGGGCTTCGCTGTTTGGAGAGCCGATCGGCAGTATGGCGGCCCGTCGTATGATCGGCTACCTGCCGGAGCTGTACCGGTATCAGGAGTGGCTGACCGGACGCGAGGTGGTCGAGCTGCATGCAAGGCTGTGCGGCCTGTCCCGGGAGGAAATCGCCCGCCGTGTGCCGGAGATGCTGGACAAAGTCGGCATCGGACTGCGTTCGCGCGACCGGGTGAAGCATTATTCGAAGGGAATGCAGCAGCGGCTGGGCCTTGCCTGTGCGCTGGTCGGCGATCCTCGCATTCTGTTCCTTGATGAGCCGTCTTCGGCCATGGACCCGATCGGCCGGGGTGACGTTCGGCGGTTGATGAGAGAACTGAAGGAGCGGGGGATCACAATCTTCCTGAATTCCCATCTCATGGAGGATGTCGAAATGCTGTGCGACCGGGTAGCGCTGCTGAACGACGGCAAGATTCTCAGTCAGGGAACGGTGGACGAGGTGCTGCGGAAGTCTCCGGTATGGCGGCTTCGTGTCGGCGGCTGGGAACCGCGTCTGCTGGAATGGCTGCGGGAGGAGACCGGGCTGAAGATTGTCATGTCCGGGGCGCAGGCAGACGGGGCGGCGGTGCTGGAAGCGGAGATCGTGGATGAAGAGCAGGCTGGCTGGCTGCATCATTTGCTGATCGAACAAGGCGTCATTCTGTACGAAAGCGCCCGGGCCCAGACACGGCTGGAGGAATGGTTCGTCACTGAGCTGGCCGGCAAGAGCCACAGGGGGGAACGGGCATGAACATCATATGGAAAATGACCTGGAAGGAGCTGCTTCGCAAAAGAGTGCTGACTCTGACGCTCATCCTGACTGCCGTCTTCCTGATCACATTCTGGTTCATCGCGTCTTCGGTCAGCGGATCATTCGGCGGCGGTATCCCGGCGAACGATCCGGGGAGATTGATTGAGCGGTATGGCGGCGGTTTGTTCGCGCTGGGACTCGGTTTCTTCTTCGGCACCTTTGTCGTGGCGTTTCTGTCGATCTTCAGCTCCTCCTCCTCTGTGTCCGGGGAGGCGGAGATCGGTGTGATGCAGGCACTCCTGCCCCGGCCGCTTCCGCGCTGGAAATGGTATCTGGGCCGCTGGCTTGGATATGTCAGCTTCTGCATGCTGTATGCGCTGCTGCTGTTCGCCTCGATTTTGCTGATATCATCCTTCCACGTCGCCGTTCCGCGTGATCCGCAGTCGCTGCTGCTCGCTTATCTGCTGTATGCGCTTCTCGTTCCGCTGCTCGTTAGCGTCTCGATGCTGGGTTCGACATTCCTGTCATCGATCGGCAACGGTGTACTGATGACGATGCTGTACGGCGCAGGCTGGTTGGGCGGAATGATCGAGAAAGTATCGAGCCAGTTCGCTTCGCTTAAGGAAGGCGCGTTCGCAACGCTGAACCAGATATCGGGTCTGCTCATGCTCGTTATGCCGACAGACGGGGTGCAGCGCATGATGCTGGATCGGCTGTTCAACCTGTCAGACATCCAGGAAATGGCTGGATTCGGAATGGACAGCATGCTGTCCGTGTTCGGCGTCGGGAACGCACCGTCTCCGGCATTTCTGGCGTATACGCTGATTTACACGGGTGTGATGCTAGGGCTCGGCTTGTGGCGTTTTCAGAGCAAGGACCTGTAGAAATATGTTAAGATTGGGATAACCGCGTGAGGAAAATGCGGGCGGCCAGGCGGCGATGAAGGCGCATGAGAAGCCCTGATTAGGTGTCAAATCAAACAGGGTGGACCGCTCTGGCCAATTGGCCTGGCAGTCCACCCTTCTGTGGTTTAAACGGCTGCGCCGCGTGTGAGACGACTTTGGGCTGACTCAGGGTTCTTCGTCTTCCGCTTCTTCATTCCCGGCCGAGACCGGCCGGTAGCTGCCGCTCTTGACGAACAGCCACATCGCGCCATACCCCAGCGCGCCGATCAAGGCGAGAAAGAGGCAGAATTCGTACATGCTCTGGGCGCCGAGATAGTGAAACAGCCAGCCGCCGAGAATGCCGCCAATCATGCCCGAAATGCCGCCCCAGGATAAGGTGAACAGCATCTGGCCCGAAGAACGGACGGGGGCCGGCACGAACAGCATGGTCAGCTGGGTTCCAACGAAGAAGAATCCGCCGAACGTAACGGAATGCAGAATTTGAATGAATGCAACCTCCAGCGGAGTGGTGGACCGGGCCATCAGCCACCAGCGGAGAACGAAAAGGACGCTGACCAGGGCCAGCCAGCCGAGCAGGGTCGCAATATTGCGGCGCAGATATCGGCTGCACAGCCAGAAGACGCCGAACTCCAGAATCGACGAGAGAAATACGGCCAGTCCGACCATCGTCTTCGATCCGCCCATGTCATTGATATACAGCGGCATGAAGGTCGTGTTGATCGTATTCGGAATCGAGACGAGAACACCGAACAGGATGAACACCAGAAAGTACGGATTTCCGAGTACGAGCCGGAAGCCCCGGAACGGGTTCGGCGACGTCAGGGCGGGCTGCTGCAGCTTCGGCAGAAAGGCAAGCGACAGCATGGCCAGGGCCAGTAGGCCGGCGAACAGGTACGACAGGATCGGTACTCCGGCTGCCTGCACGATCGGTCCCGCAGCGATGGCCGTGATTGCCCATCCGAGCGATCCCCACAGCCGCAGGGAGCCGAACCGCCGGGCGTCTCCTTCCGTGTAGCTCAGTACGAGCGTATTGCTCTGGGCGAACAGCGGGGTCTGGCAGAAGTAGAACAGAATCATCGCGATATAGATTGTTTCGTATGTATTAGCCCGGAAAATGAGCAGGGAGAACAGCAGCGTTCCGGCCAGCATCAGCAGCACGATAACCCTGATATTCTGAGAGCGTTCCGTCCACATTCCCCAGAAAGGATTGGCGGCGATCGAGACGAACGGGCCGATGGACAGCAAGAGCCCGATCTCCATTTTGTTCATGCCGACATCCTGAAGGTAGAGCTGAAAGTAACTGGTGAATAACACCATGGTGCCGTACACAAGGAAATTGAACCATTTTAGCGATCCAAAGGTAGATAGAACTCGGTTATTTGCCTGCAATGAGATGCTCTCCTCCTGCAAATGCCTTTCATTGAATCAGGACCGGCGTTGCCGCCGCTATCTTCACTGTATCATGTGTTGAAAAGGGATACAAACCAGCAAAATGGGATTTTTCCGGTAAAATAGGAATTTTGGAGGGGATTGGGACTTGCTCGGACATCATACAGGTGAAAAACAACAGCCGCCCTTCATTGCGGGCATCGTGCTGGCCGGGGGGCAGTCGTCGCGGATGGGAACCGACAAGGCGATGCTGGATATCGGCGGAATGCCGTCGATTTCCCGGGCCGCCGGGGCGCTGCGGAGCGTCGCAGCCCAGGTCGTCATCGCCTGCGGGGAGAAGGAGCGGGAGGAATACCGCTTCCTGAACCTTCCGCAGGCGCCGGATCGCTTCCCGGGCTGCGGCCCGCTGGCGGGCATTCATGCCGGGATGATGCACTCGCCCGCGGAGTGGTACGCAGCGGTTGCATGCGATCTGCCGTTTGTTACGGCGGATTTTCTGCGCTGCATGGCAGCGCGTGCGCTGGAGGACACGGCAGCGGGAAGCGGCACGCCGCAGGCCGTTCTGCCGGTGTCCGCGGAAGGACGGCTCCAGCCGCTCCTGGGGCTGTATCGCCGGGATGCGCTGCCGTTCCTTGAAGAAGCGCTTGCCGCAGGCCGATTCAAGGTCATGGACTGGCTCCGGAATTTGGACGTCCGGCAGGTGCCGGAGTCCCTGTGTTCAGGCGCCCGGAGAGATCACCCCTCACCGCTGCTTAATATGAATACTCCGGAGGACTACCGGAAGGCGGGGGATTTTCGAGTTTAAATCCAGTTTACAGGGAAGGTGTATGTTGTCCTTATACTTGTGAAGAAGGGAATGAACTTCAATGGCCAAGGCCGATCCGAAATCCCGGGACGTTAAGTCCCTTCGTCCTTTTCTGAAGCTGCTCAAGGAGACGAGGCCTCCCTACGGTCTGCTTGTCCTTGCGATAACGCTCAGCGTGATCTCCACGCTGGTCTCTCTCGTGATTCCGATGTTCACCAAGGGGCTGGTCGACGGCTTCGCGCTGTCTTCGATCAGCGGACTGCAGATTGCCGGCATAGCCGGCGCTTTTATCGCCCAGACGATCGCGGCTGGCGTCTCGGTCTACCTGCTGAATTACGCGGGCCAAAAGATGGTGGCGGGGCTTCGGGAGCGGCTGTGGCGCAAGCTGCTGCTGCTGCCGGTCTCCTATTACAACGACAGCCGTACAGGCGAAAGCGTCAGCCGGATGACGAACGATACGGGCATTATCAAAACGCTTGTCTCGGAGCATGCCGCCAGCCTGTTCACCGGACTGATTTCGATCGTCGGCTCGGTGTCGGTGCTCTTTTATCTCAATTGGAAAATGACGCTCGTCCTGTTCACCGTGCTGCCGCTGTCCGCGCTCATTCTCGTGCCGCTCGGCCGGATGATGTACCGGATCTCGAAGGGCATGCAGGATGAGACGGCGTCATTCACGGCCAACCTGAGCGGTGTGCTGTCAGAGATCCGGCTGGTCAAGGCGTCCGGGGCGGAGGAACGGGAATATGAGTCCGGCAGAGCCAGCATTGGCAGACTGCTCGCCTTCGGCATCAGGGAGGGCAAGGTCGGCGCCTGGATCAGCCCGCTCGTCTCCCTCGTCTTCATGATGCTGCTTGTCGTCATTATCGGCTACGGCGGGATGCAGGTGTCGAGCGGAGCCCTGACAGCCGGGGAACTGGTCGCGTTCATTCTGTACCTGATCCAGATTGTCATGCCGCTGACGCAGCTGACAACCTTTTTCACCCAGATTCAGAAGGCGATGGGCGCATCGGAACGGATTATGGAGACGCTGGATCATCAAGAAGAGCACTATGAAGGGAAGGAAGCGGAGGGTGGAGGGAATCTCCCGATCACGCTTGCGAACGTCGTCTTTGGCTACAAAAGCGAGGAGCCAGTCCTGCGCGGTGTAAGCTGCGAAATCCATCCGGGTGAGGTGACCGCGATTGTCGGGCCGAGCGGCGGAGGAAAGACGACCCTGTTCGGATTGCTGGAGCGTTTCTATGAGCCGCTTGCGGGAAGCATCGCGCTAGGCAGCACGTCTATCAACGATTTCTCCCTGTCCTCCTGGCGGGGGAGCATCGGGTATGTCTCCCAGGAGAGTCCGCTGCTCGCCGGGACGGTTGCGGAGAATCTCACCTACGGCCTGGACCGGGAGATCAGCCCGGAGGAAATGAAGCGGGCGGCCGCCATGGCGTATGCCGACGCTTTTATCGAAGAGCTGCCGAACGGCTACAATACCGATGTCGGGGAGCGGGGCGTGAAGCTGTCCGGCGGCCAGCGGCAGCGGATCGCCATCGCCCGGGCGCTTCTGCGCGATCCGAAGATACTGATGCTGGATGAGGCAACCTCAAGCCTGGACAGCAAGTCCGAGGCCGTCGTGCAGAAGGCTTTGTCCAATCTGATGCAGGGACGGACGACGCTGGTTATCGCCCACCGGCTGTCCACGGTCGTGAATGCCGATCAGATTCTGTTCATGGAGAAAGGCAAGATTACGGGCAGAGGCAAGCATGAGGAGCTGCTGCGGGAACATGAGCTGTACCGGGAATTCGCGCTCCAGCAGCTGCAGGTGGCGGGGCCAGGCGAGGCTGCCGGTTCCGATGCGGCGGAGCTTGACAAGAGAGAGGAGGACACCGGACATGGCCAAAATTCTGGTAGTGGACGACGATCCGCACATCCGCGAATTGGCGGCCGTCTTTTTGAAGGCTGAGGGGATGGAGGTATTCGAGGCGGCCGACGGCAGGGAGGCCCTCGATTTCCTGATGGACCAGACGGTTGATATGGTCATTCTCGATATCATGATGCCGAATGTGGACGGATGGGAGCTGACCCGGGAGCTGAGGCGCGAATCCGATCTGCCGCTGCTCATGCTGACCGCGAAAGGCGAAACCTCACAGATCGTCAAGGGCTTCGAGCTCGGCACGGACGATTATCTGGTCAAGCCGTTCGAGCCGCCGGTGCTGCTCGCCCGGGTGAAGGCGCTGCTCAAGCGATACCAGATATCTTCGGCGCAGAGCGTGACTGTAGGCAGGCTGAAGATGAACCGCAAGACGTATGAAATTCAGAGCGAGGAAGGCGTTCTGACACTGCCGCTCAAGGAATACGAGCTGCTCTTCAAGCTGGCGAGCTATCCGGGGCAGACGATGACGCGCGAGAGATTGATCGAAGAGATTTGGGGCTATGACTTTGAGGGCAATGAGCGCACGCTGGACGTGCATATCAACCGGCTGCGCGAGCGGTTCCCGGGCGAACGGTACGGCTTCGTGATCCGCACGGTCAGAGGGCTGGGCTACCGCCTGGAGGGAACCGAATGAAGAAGCTGGTTATGGTTCTTAAGGCCGTGCTGGGAATGGCGGTTATCTTCACGGTATTAACGGGTACATGGACGGCGGGATACTTCATCATGCATGCTCTTTATCGGCATTATGGGGCGCCGTCCTCCAAATACGTCTCTCAGCTTCTGGCGGTGCTGCTCGGATTCCTGATCGTGCTTCTGATCGGCGGGGTGTTCTCCTTGATCGGCCGCGGCAGGGAACGGGCCTTCTACATCCCGGTCCTGGAGGCGATTCGGCGTATTGCCAAAGGCGATTTCTCCGTAGTTGTGGAGAACACAGAGCGTTACGGCCAGTTCGGCGAGCTGGTGGAAGGAATCAATGAGATGGCCAGCGAGCTGAGCCGGATGGAGACGATGCGGCAGGATTTCATTTCGAACGTCTCCCATGAAATCCAGTCGCCGCTGACGTCGATCCGGGGCTTCGCCCAGGCGCTGCGCAGCGAAGGGATCAGCCCGGAGGACCGGGAGCATTACCTGGACATTATCGAGTCCGAGAGCACGCGGCTGTCCGGTCTCAGCGACAGTCTGCTGAAGCTGTCGGTGCTGGAGGGCGACAGTTCTCCGCCGGAGAGAAAGCTGTACCGGCTGGATCGCCAGCTCCGCAGCCGGATTCTGGCGTGCGAGCCGCAGTGGATGGGAAAGGGAATCGAGGTCGAGGCGGAGCTGGAAGAGCTGTGGGTGACGGGAGCGGAGGATCTTCTCGGCCAGGTTTGGAGCAATCTGCTGCATAACAGCGTTAAATTCACGCCCAAGGACGGATTGATCACGGTTACGGCCCGGCAGAGCGGCCGGAACATCGAGGTGAAGGTCGCCGATACGGGGGTCGGGATATCCGAAGAGGATCTGCCCCGCATTTTCGAGCGGTTCTACAAAGCCGACAAGGCGCGCAGCGCCGGCGGGGGAGGCAGCGGTCTGGGACTCTCCCTCGTGAAGAAGATCGTGGAGCTTCACGGAGGGACAGTCGCCGCCGAGAGCCGGCCCGGCGAAGGAACGGCGGTTACGGTCACGCTGCCGGGCGAGCCGGTGGGGTAAGGGAGCGGCTACCGCTCTTCATCTACATGGGGGCCGAGATCCGAAAGCCGTAAATAAGTTGTGCGCTAAATAGGAAATTAGGGCCGGGGTTTTTCTCTTTTTTGTTGAAAATATTTTCCCTATCATGTGGGGAGAGTGAAAAAGAGAGGTGGCTTATGACCCTGATTCGTCCTTTAGAGAAGATACTTCGTGCAACGATCTCTGTGCTTGGATTTCCGCTGACATTGCTTCAAGCTGGTTTATCCATGCGTTCCTTGCATATTCATACAG
>RCUS01000366.1_pt1 | contig 31182 bp, 29 predicted proteins | sample 2166221 | NCBI WGS metagenome assembly RCUS01 (sample SAMN09932758, study PRJNA488358) | compost metagenome | isolation source: compost soil in cyclohexanecarboxylic | place: Germany: Experimental Botanical Garden
GCGCCATGACGGTGCGCGTCAACGACGTGGTGGGCGTGGCCGGCTTCGCCCTGCCCGGCAACTTTGTCGACGTGCTGGTGAATACCCAGGGCGAGCCGCTGCGCAATGCCACCATGCAAGGGCCGGCCATCTCGAAAATCGTGCTCGAACGCATACGCGTGCTGGCCATCGCGCAGGAAGCCACGCGCGACGATACCAAGCCCAAGGTGGTCAACGCCGTGACCCTGGAACTGACGCCGGAGCAGACGGAAAAACTCGACCTGGCACGCAGCGTGGGCACGCTGTCGCTGGTGCTGCGCAACCAGGTGGAGGACCAGCCCGTCAACACGGAGGGCGCCACCAAGTCGACCTTGCTCGACATCAAGGCGGCCAGCGCCGTGCCGGCCGCCAGCGGCAAGCGCGCGACGCCAAAGATCGTCCAGGCGCCCGCGCCCGGCCTGCGTGTCGACGTCATCAAGGGACTCGAGCGCAGCGCCCAGCATTTTTAACGTTCACTATCGCAGACACCGGGGAATCCTTTGACCTACACCATGAATCGCGCGGCCCTGCTGCTGGCGCTGGCCGCCTGCGCGCTGGCGGACACGGCGCACGGCGCCCGGGCCAGCGCCAGCAGCAAAGCCGCCAAGGCGGCAGCGCCCGCGCCCGCCGCCAACCCCGCGCCTACGCCTGCACTGGCGCGCCTGATCGCCTTGTCGGCCGGCAAATCGCAATTGCTGTCACTGCCATTTGCCGCCAGCCGCCTGGCCGTGGGCGACGCGGCCATCGCCGACGTGATCCTGCTCAATCCGAATGAAGTGTATTTGCTGGGCAAGCGTCCCGGCACCACCAACCTGATCCTGTGGGACCGCGCCAAACAGGCGAGCATCATCGACCTCAGCGTGGCCATCGACACGGCCGGCCTGCGCCAGCAGCTCGACCTGCTGTTTGCCGAGGAAAAGGCCGTGCACATCCATGCGGCGGCCGACACCCTGATCCTGTCGGGCACGGTGGCCGATGCCGTCAAGGCCAGCCAGATCATGTCCCTGGCGCAAGCGTACGCGGCCCGTCCCGCCGCTGGCGCCAGCGCCGCGACGCCCGCCGATGGCGCCATGGCGGCCGCGCCGGCCAGCGTCAAGGTGGTCAATATGCTGGCCATCGCGGCGCCGCAGCAAGTCATGCTGGAAGTGAAAATTGCGGAAGTGTCGAAAAGCCTGGTCGACCAGCTGGGCGCCAGCCTCGGCGTCAATGTGCAGGCGGGCAACTGGACCCATTCCCTGCTGTCGAATCTGCTCAGCGGCAACCGCAGCCTGATCGAAGCGTTCAACAACAAGAACGGCAATTTCATCAAGGTCGATGCGCAAAAGCGCGACGGCCTCGTGAAAATCCTCGCCGAGCCCACCATCATGGCCATCAGCGGCCAGGAAGCGAGTTTTTTGGCCGGCGGCAAGGTCTTCATTCCCGTCAGCCAGAACAACAGCGGCGGCACGCCCACCATCACCCTGGAAGAGAAGGAATACGGCGTGGCCGTGAAATTCACGCCGACCGTGCTCGACGGCGGTCGCATCAACCTGAAGGTGGCGCCGGAAGTATCCGAGCTGAACCGCGACGGCATCGGCCTGTCCGCAGGCAGCGTGAATGCCAGCGCCATCTTGCCGTCCTTCACCACGCGGCGCGCCGCCACCACGGTGCAGCTGTTCGATGGCCAGAGCTTTGCCATCGGCGGCTTGATCAAGAACAATGTGACGACGAATATCAAGGCCTTGCCCATGCTGGGCGAGATCCCCGTGCTGGGCGCGCTGTTTCGCAGCAGCGATTTCCAGACGGACCGCAGCGAGCTGGTCTTCATTGTCACGCCGCACCTGGTAAAACCGCTGCCGGCCGTGCCGCCCCTGCCCACCGATGGCTACGTGCCGCCAAGCCGGGCCGACTTCTTCATTCGCGGCCAGATGGAAGGCCAGCCGGCGCCCGCCAGCAGCACCATCGTCACCGCGCAACCGGAGCCCCGCCATGAGTAAATCCCCATCGATCCTGGCGCCCATGCTGGCCCTGGCGCTGGCGTGCACGGCCAGCGGCTGCAGCGAGATGACGCCGCGGCTGGACCGGCAATTCGGCGACAGCGTGCGCGCCGCCACGGCGCTGCAGACGCGCGCGCCCGACCTGGCCGCGCGCCAGCGTGCCACGGAACAAGGGGCCGATGGGCGCGCCGGCGTGGCCGCCTACGAGCGCTACCAGGACAGCCTGGTGGCGCCGCCCGCGCCCGCCGCCGCGCCTGTCATCGGCCTGGGCAAGCGATGAAAGGCCATCACGTGAAGGTCGCCATCGTCTCGCTCGACGCCAAAAGCCTCGATGCGCTCGCCGCGCTGTTGCGCGCGCGCAATCCGACGCACCAGATCGAGAAGATCCTGGGCCGGCTCGACCGGCTGCCGCCGGCCAGCACGCCCGATGTGCTGATCCTCGACCAGCCCAGCATCGAGCGGGGCGACCTGGACGCCGTCGAGCGGCTGGGCAATGTGCAGCCGCGCATCGCCTTCATCCTGCTGTGCCGCCAGCACACGCCGGACTTTTTGCTGCAAGCCATGCGCGCCGGCGTGCGCGAAGTGCTCGATTATCCGGCGCCGCCCGGCTGCCTGTACCAGGCCATCGAACGGGTGGAAGAAAAATTGCAGCGACGCAGCGACGCGAATGGCAAGCTGCTGGCCTTTATTTCCTGCAAGGGTGGCAGCGGCGCCACCTTCCTTGCCACCAACCTGGCGTATGCGCTGGCGGCGCAGGGCGACAGCCGCGTGGCCCTGATCGACATGAACCTGCAGTTCGGCGACGCCTCGCTGTTTGTCTCCGACCAAAAACCGCTGGCCACGCTGGCCGACGTGGCGCAGCAGATCCACCGCCTCGACCCCTCGTTCCTCGCCTCGAGCATGCTCAACGTGCTGCCCAACTATGGCGTGCTGGCCGCGCCGGAAGACCCGACCCAGGCCAACGACGTGAAACCCGAGCATGTCGACGCCATCTTGCAGCTGGCGCGCCGGCATTACGATTTCATCGTGCTCGACATCGGCCGCAGCCTTGACGCCATCAGCATCCGCGCGCTGGACCAGGCCGACATGATCTTTCCCGTGCTGCAAACTACCCTGCCCTACATCCGCGACGGCAAGCGCCTGCTCGACGTGTTCCGCTCGCTGGAATACCCGATGGAAAAAGTCCACCTGGTGCTCAACCGCCACGACAAGGGCGGCGAGATCAGCGTGCTCGACCTGGTCAACGCCTATGCCAGCGATATCTACATGACGGTGCCGAACCACTACGAGGCGGCCGCCGCGTCCGTCAACCAGGGCATCCCCGTGCTGCAACTGGCGCCGGCCAGCCCCATCACGCGGGCGCTGCAGGAATTTGCCCGGCGCCTGGGCGGCGCGGCCCCCATCGCCGCGCAGGATGGCTGGCTGGGCCGCCTGCTGCGCCGCGCGTAAAGCGACTGACACCACCGACTGAGACGAGGACCCCGCATGCATACCGCTCCCATCCCCATCCGCGAACGCCTGGGCCAGCTGCACACGCACCAGCGCGCGGGCCATATCGACAATCGCGCCTACCAGCTGCTCAAGCAGCGCATGCATGCCTTGCTGATGGAAAGGGTGGACCTGGAAAACCTGCAGCGCCTGTCGCCGGAGCAGGTGCGTGAACAGCTGCGCCTGCTGGTCGAGCGCCTGCTGGAAGAAGAAGCCGTCGTCATCAACGACCTCGAACGCAAGAACCTGACGCGCGACATCCAGCACGAAATGCTGGGCTTTGGCCCGCTGGAAGTGCTGCTGGCCGATCCCGGCGTGTCCGATATCCTCGTCAACACGCACAAGCGCGTGTACGTCGAGCGGCGCGGCAAGCTGGAGCTGACGGACGTGTGCTTCATCGACGACGCGCACCTGATGAAAATCATCGACAAGATCGTTTCGCGCGTGGGCCGGCGCATCGATGAATCGAGCCCGATGGTCGATGCGCGCCTGCCCGACGGCTCGCGCGTCAACGCCATCATCCCGCCGCTGGCCATCGACGGGCCCGTGATGTCGATCCGGCGCTTCTCGGCCGACCCGCTGCGCCTGGCCGACCTGGTGGCCTACGACAGCCTGACGGCGGGCATGGCGGAAATTTTGCAGGGATTGGGCAAGGCGAAAATCAACATCCTCATTTCCGGCGGCACGGGCAGCGGCAAGACCACCATGCTCAACGTGATTTCCGGCTTCATCGGGGCCACCGAGCGCATCGTCACGGTGGAGGACGCGGCCGAGCTGCAACTGCAGCAGCCGCACGTGGTGCGCCTGGAAACGCGGCCTGCCAACATCGAGGGCAAGGGCGAAGTGACGCAGCGCGCGCTGGTGCGCAATGCGCTGCGCATGCGCCCCGACCGCATCATCCTGGGCGAGGTGCGCGGCGCCGAGGCGCTCGACATGCTGGGCGCCATGAACACGGGCCACGAAGGCTCGATGGCCACCATCCACGCCAACACCCCGCGCGACGCGCTGACGCGCCTGGAAAACATGATCAGCATGGCTTCCGCCGCCCTGCCCGTGAAGGCCATGCGCCAGCAGATCAGTTCGGCCATCAGCGTGGTGGTGCAGGTGTCGCGCCTGACGGACGGCAAGCGCAAGGTCACCTCGATCCAGGAAATCACGGGCATGGAGGGCGACATGATCACCATGCAGGAAATCTTCAGCTTCCGCCAGACGGGCGTGGGCGAGGGCGGCACCGTGCTGGGCCACTTTTCCTCGACGGGAATCCGCCCGCGTTTCCTCGAACGCCTGCACACCTTCGGCATCAGCGTGCCGGCCGGGCTGTTTGAACCGACGCGGCAGGGCTTGTGAGATGGCGCTCCTGTTGCTGTTTGGCACCCTCGTCTTCGCCGCCGCCCTGCTGCTGTCGGCCGGCCTGTACCTGCTGTGGCGCGGCATGCGCAACCGCGCGCCGGGACGCCTGGCGCAGCGCGTGAGGAATGCCAGCGGCGGCGATGCTGGCGGCGGCACGATCTTGTCGATCAGCAAGCGGCGCCTGCTGTCGCAGCAGCCGCTGCTGCAGCAACTGCTGGAGCGGCTGCCGCCAGCGGGCGCCCTCGACCGCCTGCTGCTGCAGGCCGGCAGCGGCCAGACGGTGGCGCAGGTGCTGGGCTGGTCGGTGCTGGCGCTGCTGGCCGGCCTGGCCGCCGGTGCGCTGCTGGGCCTGGCATTGGCCTTGCAGCTGGGCCTGGGCGCGCTGGGCGCCGCCCTGCCCTGCTGGCGGCTGCTGCGCGCGCGCCAGCGCCGCCTGGCGCGCATCGAACAGCAGTTGCCGGAAGCGCTGGACCTGATGGGCCGCTCGATGCGCGCCGGCCATGCGTTTCCCACGGCCCTGAAAATGGTCGGCGACGAGCTGCGCGCGCCGCTGGGCAGCGAGATGCGCATCGTCTTCGATGAAGTCAACTTTGGCGTGGCCATGGGCGATGCGCTGGGCAACCTGGCCAGCCGCGTGCCCAGCACCGACTTGCGCTATTTCGTCGTGGCCGTGCTGATCCAGCGCGAGACGGGCGGCAACCTGGCTGAATTGCTGGGCCGCATCAGCGCCATCATCCGCGACAGGCTGACCTTGCTGGGCGAGATCCGCACCCTGTCGGCCGAGGGCCGCATGTCGGCATGGATCCTGTCGCTGATGCCGTTCGCCGTGGCACTGATGATGCAGCTGAGCAGCCCCGATTTCCTGCGCCTGCTGTACACGGACCCGGGCGGACGCAAGATGCTGACGATGGCCCTCGTCATGATGGGCCTGGGCATCCTGGTGATCCGCAAGGTCACGCGCATCCGCCTGTAAGGCCAACTTTTTTGGAAGGAAATACCATGACATGGCTGCACTTGCTGTTACTGGCGCTGACGTTCTGCGCCACCCTGGGCCTGATGCTGCTCGTGCTGCGCCCGTTCGGCGCGCCCGCCGTGCAGGCACGCCTGCAGGCGCAAGCGGGCATGGGCGCCGGCACGCGGCGCGGCGGGCGCTGGCTGGCGCGGCTGCTGCGCCTGGCCGTACCGCTGGGCAAATGGTCGCTGCCCGCGGAAAACTGGGAAGCGTCGCCGCTGCGCCTGCGCTTCCTGCACGCGGGCCTGCGCGCGCCGGCCGCGCCGCTGCTGTTTTTTGCCGCCAAGACGGCACTGGCCGCGGGCTTGCCGGCGGCGCTGTTTTTCCTGCTGCTGCACTGGCAGCCCAAGCTGGCCGGCAGCGCCTTGCTGCTGTGCCTTTGCCTGCTGGCCACCTGCGGCTACTACCTGCCCAACCTGATGCTCACGCGCCTGGCAAGGCAGCGCCAGCGCGACATCGTCGACACCTTTCCCGACGCCCTGGACCTGATGACGGTATGCGTCGAGGCGGGCCTGGGCATGGATGCGGCGCTGGCCAGGGTGGCCGCCGAGATCGCCCTGAAAAGCACCGTCGTCAGCGAGGAACTGACCCTGGTGACGCTGGAATTGCGCGCCGGCAGCAACAAGGAAACGGCGCTGCGCAACCTGGCCATGCGCACGGGCGTGGAAGACGTCGATATCCTGGCCACCATGCTGATCCAGGCCGAGCGCTTCGGCACGGGCATCGGCGCCTCGCTGCGCGTGCTGTCGGAACAGCTGCGCACCCGGCGGCGCCAGGGCGCCGAGGAGCAGGCGGCGAAAATCTCGCTCAAGCTGCTGTTTCCCCTGATCTTTTTTATCTTTCCTTCGCTGCTGGTGGTGCTCATGGGGCCCGCCATCCTGCAAATCTACCGCCAGCTGCTGCCGGCCATGGCCAATGCAAGCTGAACCACAATCGATCGCGCGCCAGCGGGGCGTGGCCGCCGTCGAACTGGCCTTGCTGCTGCCCGTGCTGCTGCTGATTTTCTTCGGCATCGCCGGCTTGAGCCGCCTGTATTTCGTGCAGCTGGCCCTGGCCAATGCGGCGCGTGCAGGCATGCAGTTTGCCGTGGCCGGCAACTCGCGCGACGTGGCAAGGATCGCCGCCGCCGCGCAGGCCGATGCCCGCCTGGACCTGCCCGACATGGCCTTGCCGATGGTGGCGATCGTGCAGCGCTGCGCCGATGGCAGCCCCTACGGCGGCGGCCTGTGCGCCGGCGCCGCCAGCGCGCCGTGGACGTATGTGGAAGTGCGCGCCAGCTACCAGCTCGGTGCCGGCTTGGTGCCCATGCTGCCCGACTTTGCACGGCCGCTGCGGCTGCGGCAAAGCGCCGTGGCGCGCCTGCAATGAGGCAGCGCATGCACGCACGCCAGCGCGGCGCCTTCGCCGTCGAATTCGGCCTCATCCTGGGCCTGCTCCTGCTGCTGGTGTTTGCCATTGCCAACCTGGGCCTGGTCGCCTGGAACTACAACACCATCTCGCATGCGAGCCGCGAAGGCGTGCGCCATGCCAGCGTACTGAGCAACAGCGAAGGACGCTACAGCCGCGAACAGGCGCGCGCGCTGATCCGCGCACGCGTGCAGGGCCATGCCGTGGGCCAGCGCTTCGATGCCATCGAAGTCAGCTGGGAAGATGGCGAGAACGCGCCCGGCAAGGTCGTCACGGTGACGACCCGCTATGTCTTTTATCCCGTCACGCCCCTGTTCGGCACGCTGGGCATTGCCCTGCACAGCTCGGCCAGCATGATGATTTCCAACTAACCACTACCAGGCTCCCGATGCGCTTGCGTCCTCCCCTTTTTATGCGGCACCAACGCGGCAGCATTCCCGTCGCCACCGCCCTGCTCCTGCCGTTGCTGCTGGGCTTTGCCGGCCTGGCCGGCGACAGCGGCAACGTCTACCTGGCCAAGCGCCGCATGCAGACGGCGGCCGACGCGGGTGCCATTTCGGCGGCGCTGGAACTGCAGCGCCAGGCCGGCGTGGCCGAAGTCATCGCGGCCGGCAAGCACGATGCCGCCCTGAACGGTTTCGCCGCCAGCGGCACGCAGGTCGATACGCCGCCCGTCTCCGGCGCGCATGCGGCACGTCCCGGCTACGCGGAAGTGCGGCTGGCGCAGGACGTCCCCACGCATTTCATGGGCCTGTTCGGTTTTCCCACGGTGGAGGTGACGGCACGCGCGGTAGCCGGCGCGCGGCCCGACGCCAGCTGTTTTCTCGCCCTCAACAGCAAGAACGTGGCCGATGCCATGACGGTCACGGGCGCCGGTGAAATTTCGGGCGAGCACTGTTCGATCTTCGTCAACGGCAGCACGCCCAACACCCTGTCGGCCAGCGGCGCCATGACCATCCGCGCCGACAGCATCGGCGTGCAGGCGCCCGGTTACCGGCACGACAGCGGCAGCGTCTTTTTGCCCGCGCCGCAGGTGGGGCAGGCGGCGCGGCGCGACCCGCTGGCGGCCCTGCAGGCGGCCGGCGGCGGCGCCACGCAGGCCAATGGCAAGCTGACGGGCACGGGCACGCATACACTGCAGCCGGGCGTGTATCCAGGCGGCATTCATTTATCGGGCGGCATGACGGTCAACTTCAGCCCGGGCATCTATGTGCTGCAGGGCGGCTTCACGGCCGATGGCGCCGTCAACCTGAACGGCAGCGGCGTGGCGTTTTATACGCAGGGTCCCGTGACGATCACGGGCAGCGGCGTGCTCAAGCTGTCGGCGCCCGAGGTGGGTCCCATGGCCGGCATTCTGTTCTATGGCGACCGCGCCAAGGTCACGGGCAGCAATGCGATCACGGGCGGCGTCAGCGGCGAGCTGGCGGGCACGTTGTACTTTCCTTCGTCGGCACTCAACCTGGTGGGCAGCGGCGCCCTGAAAGGCCAGCCCTATCTGATGCTGATCGCCGACACCATGTCGTTTACGGGCGGCATGCTGACGCAATTTAACAAGCCCGTCTACAACGCCGCCTATCAGGGTTCGCGCGTGGCCATTGCCGAATAAGCGCCTGTGCCGGCAGCGAGCGTCCTTGCCGGCGAGACAGGCACCTGGCGGGACAGGCTGCTGGCGTCACGGGCAAATCTTGTGCCGCGTGGCATACACGTACAGCTCCAGGCGGTTGCTCACGCCCAGCTTGTGATAGATCGAGCTCAGGTGGTTGCGCAAGGTGTGTTCGGCGATGAAGGCGCGCTGCGCCAGGTCCTTGTTGAGGGCGCCATTGCCATCCATGATCATGCCGACGATCTTGCGTTCCTTGGCCGTCAGGCTGGCGATGCGCGCATCCTCGGGATTGCGCGGCGGCGGCGCCTTGGGCGCCAGCAACTCGCCCAGCAGGGAGCCAAGCAAGGTCTGCTCCAGCCACAATTCTCCCTGGTGCACCTTGCGGATCACCTGCAGCAGCAGTTCCGCCGGTGCCTCCTTGCCCAGCGCGCCGCGCGCGCCCGCGCGCACGGCCTTGCCCAGCAATTCCTGGCTGCGCGTGCCGCTCAGCACCAGGGCCCGCGTCGCGCCATCGGCCAGCAGCTGGGGCAGGATATCGGTGGAGCAGGAGCCGCCCAGGTCCAGGTCCAGCACGATCACGTGCGGCCGCATGGCCGCCGCCATGGCCAGCGCCGCGTCGGCGTCGCCGGCCGAGCCCACCAGACACATTTCCGGCGTGCCCTCGATGAGTTTTTCCAGGCCCCACAGCATGGTCTTGTGGTCGTCGACCAGCATCACGCGGATGGCCGTGCCGGCACCGGGCGGCAGGTTGCCGTGCGGGCTCACAGGGGAATCGCAATCTGCAGCGAGGTGCCGCCATCGCCGGGACGCAGCACCAGCAGGCGCCCGCCCAGCGCGCTGGTGCGCGTGGCGATCGACGAGGGCGTAAACGGCGTGGCCGGCATGCCGTCGCCCTCGTTTTCAATCAAGATTTGCAGCCAGCCATTGTCGCAGCCCAGTTCGATCACGCCATGCCGCGCCCGCGTATGCTTGCGGATATTGCTGATACCCTCGCTGACGATCTGGAACACTTCGGCCGCCAGGCGGTCGCTCACTTCGATGGCGGGCGAGGCGCGCAGGACGATGTCGATGTCATAGAACTGGCGCACCTGTTCCGCCTGGCGCCGCAGGGCCAGCAGCAGCTCCGGCTCCTTGCGCAGCTGGCCGTTGTTCAGGTTGGTGACGAAATGGCGCATGTCGCCCACCACCTCGGTGGCCATCGCCAGCAGCTTGTCGAGATCATCGATCAGGGGGTTGCCGGGCGCGGCCGCCTGGCGCACGGCGCTGATGCCGTGGCGCAAGCCGATATACGGCTGCAAGGTACTGTCATGCAAGTCACAGGCGATCTTCTGCCGTTCGCGCTGGCCCGCTTCCGAGGCCAGGCGGTCAAGCAGTTCGATGTTTTCCATCATGGGGAATACTTGCGCCACGATATGCTTGAGAAACAGCGCATCGGCCTTGCTGAAACCGTGCCGCGACGACATCAGGTAGACGCGCCCCTGCCCTTTGCGCAGGCGCAGGGAGGCGCTGATGAAGGCGCGCGCCTCGAGCAGTTCGACCAGGCGTTCGCCCGCATCGCCGCCGAAGCGGCGCCACTTGCTGCAGCCGCGCGCCAGCACGCGCGTGCCGCCCAGCCAGGGCCACAGGCGCGCACGCGCATGCAGCACGCTCTGGTCGGGCGCGAAGGCCAGCAGGGCCGGCATGGCGCTGGCGCTCAGGCGCACGGGCGCGATGGCCATGCCGGCATTGGCCGCCGTCGCCGTGCGCAGCAGCCATTTGTCGGAATCGCCATCCTGCAGCACCAGGATGCAGCTGCTGGCACGGAAGAACACCCGGTTCTTTTCCATCACGGACGACAGCGAATGGTTGACGCCGAAACGGGGATTGGACAGGCGGCTGACGTCGCGCAGCAGGGCCAGACGGCGCTTCTGCTGCAAGCCCATGCCGCCCCAGTAGGCGATCAGGTGGCCCAGCGCCAGCAGGAAGCTGGTACACCACAGCAAGTGCCAGCGCTGTTCCGGCGTCTCGGCCAGCAGGGCGACAAGCATCAGCGCGGCGGCCGACAGCAGGGTCACGCGCGCGCCTTCGCGAAAGCCGAACTGGAACGAAGCGGCCAGAATGGCGAAAAAGAATAGCAGGAAGACATAGCCGTTGCTGCTGCCGCTGTAATACACGATCAGGCCGAACCAGGCCACGTCGTACCAGTAAATGGCCTTGCCGGGCATGCTGGACAGGCGGATCAGCATGACGGCGAACAGGGCCGCGCTGTGCAGGGCATACGCGCCGCAGACGACGGTGGCCAAGCCGCTCAGGCGGGTGTCGCCGCCCGGGTTGAATACGCAGATGAGTACGGCAAACACGGCCAGCAGCAGGCGGATCCCGCAGACCATGGCAGCGTCGGCGGTATCGCTCGTCAACTGCACGCTGAATGCGTTCTCGTCCTTCACCGTACCTCCGCGCCGTGGGATGTCATCCAGGCAAGGTCAAACGTCTTGCCACTATGCAAAAACTATAAAATTGCTTTCTTTGCAATGCGCGAGTGTACGCAGGGAACTAGTGTTTGTCTACAGGAAAATATGCGCTTCTTTACCCAGGCAAAGAATGCCGCTGCCTGTGAAAGATGTCTGTGGATAACTTTGTGGACAAAACAAAATTAACGTCAAGAATAATGTGGACAGAAAATTTTGAGCGCCGTCAAGGGGGGCACGCAAGAAAATTAAACTATTTAAAATCAATGACTTGAAAATCCCTGCCCGGGACGGCGAAAAGAGGGAGACTTTCCACGCGTCTGTGCATAACTGAGCTGTTCATGCTTTTTTTACACAAGAATAGAGACAATTTGTATGACTCAAATCAATGTCTTTCTGGCTACGCCCGGGCAAACTACGCTGTTGTCGGGCAAGCGCCTGGTCAACGCGCTACCGGCGCCTGAAAATTGTTTAAATATCATGCGCTGCAACATACACTTCGCGTGAAACCTGCACATCTGCGCTAAGTACCGGTTAACAAAATACTTTTCAATTTTATCCACAGAATCTGTTGATAACTTTGTGGACAATGAACTGATAAGCCGTCCAAAGGCAAGCATAACCTTGTCCGCAAGCCTGAAGTCCATGCGGAAATGAAATTTTTAGTTCTTAATAATCAAATACTTGCATAGGCTCCCCGGGCAAGGCGTATTCGCTGCCTATTATTTCCGCAGCAAAAAAAATTGTGCATAAGTCGGTCTTTCCTGCTATGCGGCAGCCATGAAAAAAGGCAGGCTTTCGTGGGAAAGCCTGCCTTGTGCGTCCCCGATCAGGGGAAGGACGCGGTATTACTGGCCGCCGCGCATGGCGCGGCTCATGCTGTGCACCGCTTCCACCATCGCTGACACCGATTCCGGCGGCGTGAACTGGGAAATACCGTGGCCCAGGTTGAACACGTGGCCCGTGCCGGCCGATGGCGCACCGAAGGCGTTGAGCACTTTCGCCACTTCAGCGCGGATCTGCTCGGGGCTGGCGAACAGGATGGCGGGGTCGAGATTGCCCTGCAAGCCCACTTTATGTCCGACCAGCTGGCGCGCGCGCGTCAGGTTGACGGTCCAGTCCAGGCCCACGGCATCGGCGCCGATGTCGGCGATCTGCTCGATCCACTGGCCGCCGCCCTTGGTGAAGACGATGGCGGGAATCTTGACGCCGTCCTTGTCGCGTTTCAGCTGCGCCACCACCTGCTGCATGTAGGCCAGCGAGAATTCCTGGTAGGCGCCATCGGCCAGCGCACCGCCCCAGGAATCGAAAATCATCACGGCTTGCGCGCCAGCATCGATTTGCGCGTTCAGGTATTGCGCCACGGAGGTGGCGTTGATGGCCAGGATGTGGTGCATCAGGTCCGGACGGCTGTACAGCATCTTCTTGATGGTATGGAACTCTTTCGAGCCGCCGCCTTCCACCATGTAGCAGGCCAGGGTCCACGGGCTGCCGGAAAAACCGATCAGCGGCACGCGACCGTTGAGTTCCGTGCGGATCTGCGTGACGGCCTTGAACACATAGTCAAGCGAGTCCAGGTCCGGCACCTGCAGGGCCTTGACGTCCTGCTCCGTGCGCAGCGGGCGCTCGAACTTCGGTCCTTCGCCATCGGCGAAATACAGGCCCAGGCCCATGGCGTCGGGCACCGTCAGGATGTCGGAAAACAGGATCGCCGCGTCGAGCGGAAAGCGTTCCAGCGGCTGCAAGGTGACTTCCGTGGCGTAGTCGGGATTCTTTGCCAGGCCCAGGAAGGAGCCGGCCCGCTCGCGCGTGGCGCGGTACTCGGGCAGGTAGCGGCCGGCCTGGCGCATCAGCCAGACAGGCGTGTGCTCGGTCGGCTGGCGCAGCAGGGCGCGCAGGAAAGTGTCATTCTGGAGCGGAGCAAATTGTGGCATGGAAGGCAATCAATAGCTTGGAGAAGCGGTATTATCGCATCCAATCGCCGCCATTTCATTGATTCCGGTGCCGCTTTGCAGCATTTGCCGCGCGCGCCACCGCTTTCGTTGTGCCTGCCCTTCCATTATGATGACGGACACCGCCGCGCGCCCTGACCCTGCCTGGCGGCCCCGATCCCACCACCATACGGAGCCCGCATGACATCGACCGCATCCAGTCCATCCGCCCTCACCGCCCCTTACGGCACCTGGCCCTCGCCGATCAGCGCGGCCATCGTCGCCGCCGGCGCCTCGCCGCTGACGCAGCTGGCCCTGGGCGGCGCCGCTGGCGATGACGTGTACTGGCTGGCGGGCCGCGCCAGCGAAGCGGGCCGCAACACCCTGCTGCGCCAGCGCGGCGCGCGCGTCGATGAACTGACGCCGGCGCCGTTCAATGTGCGCACGCGCGTGCATGAATACGGCGGCGGCGCGTATGCCGTTGCCGGCGACAGCATCGTGTTCTCGCATTTCGCCGACAACCGCCTGTACCGCATTGCCGGCGATGGCGCGCCGGAAGCCTTCAGCGCGGGCGGCAACACGCGCCATGCGGACTTCGTCATCGATGCGGCGCGCGCGCGCCTGATCGCCGTGCGCGAGCAGCATCCGCACGAGGGCCATGCGCAGCCGGAAAACAGCCTGTCCGCCGTGGCGTTCGACGGCAGTGAAACGGTGCTGGCGCGCGGCCACGACTTCTATGCGGCGCCGCGCCTGTCGCCGGACGGCAGCCAGCTGGCCTGGATCAGCTGGGATCACCCGCGCCTGCCGTGGCAAGGCACGGAACTGTGGCTGGCCGACGTGCAGGCCGATGGCAGCCTCGGTTCGCCCCGCCTGATCGCCGGCGGCATGCGCGAGTCGATTTGCCAGCCGGAATGGTCGCCCAATGGCTTGCTGCATTTTGTTTCCGACAGCAGCGGCTGGTGGAATTTGTATCGATTGCACGCCGGCGAGATCGAGGCGCTGTGCCCGATGGAAGCGGAATTTGCCACGCCGCACTGGACCTTCGGCGGCAGCATGTACGGTTTTCTTTCTGATGACGAGATCGTCTGCACGTATATCCAGGCCGGCATCAGCTATCTGGCGCAATTGAACGTGGCGGCGGCCAAGCTGGAACCGATACCCCATCCATACCAGGAAATCCGCGAACTGCGCGTGGGACCCGGCTTCGTCGCGCTGCTGGGCGGCAGCCCCACCATCGCGCTGGAACTGGCGCGCATCGATCTGGCTAACCATGAGCTGGAAGTGCTGGCGCAGTCGATCACGGCCCTGCCGGCGCTGGGCTACCTGTCCGTGCCGCGCAGCCTGAGTTTTAGCAGCAGCAATGGCCGCACGGCGCACGCCTTCTTCTATGCGCCGCACAACACCGACGTGCAGGCGCCGGCAGGAACGTTACCGCCCGTCATCGTCATCAGCCATGGCGGCCCCACCAGCATGGCCAGCAATACCTTGAAACTGGCGACGCAGTACTGGACCAGCCGCGGCATCGGCGTGCTCGACGTCAACTATGGCGGCAGCAGCGGCTTCGGCCGCGAATACCGCGACGCGCTGCGCGGCCAGTGGGGCATTGTCGACGTGGAAGACTGCATCGCCGGCGCGCGCTACCTGGCCGCCAACGGCCTGGCCGACCCCGAGCGCCTGATCATCCGCGGCGGCAGCGCCGGCGGCCTGACGACCCTGTGCGCCCTGACCTTCCACGACGTCTTCAAGGCGGGCGCCAGCTACTATGGGGTGTCCGACCTGCAGGGCCTGGACAACGATTCGCACAAGTTCGAATCGCGCTACACCGACTACCTGATCGCCTCGCAGCCGCAAGCCGAGGCCCTGTACCGCGAGCGTTCGCCCATCCACCACACGGATAAGCTGTCGCGCCCCATGATCTTCTTCCAGGGCCTCGACGACAAGGTGGTGCCGCCGCAGCAGTCGCAGCTGATGGTCGACGCGCTGCAGGCGCGCGGCGTGCCGGTGGCCTACGTGCCGCTCGAAGGCGAGGGACACGGCTTCCGCAAGGCGGAAAACATCGTGCGCACGCTGGACGCGGAACTGTATTTCTACCAGCGCGTGTTCGGCCTGCCCGTCGCGGCCGGCGAGCCGCCCGTGCATATCGATAATCTGCCCGCATGAGTGAAGACCATTTGCTGGACGAGTTCGCCGCACTGGAGCAGCACGAACGGATGATCCTGGCCTTGCTGGCGATCACGGGCGAGCCGGTGGGCAAGCATGCCGTGTATGAACACTTGCAGCGCGCCAACGTGGTCGAGCCCGATGGCACGCCATTTACCCTGGCGGTCGTCACGGGCATGCTGCAGCGGCTGGCGCGCCTGGCGCTGGCGTCGGAAATCGTCGGGCGCGGCTATGCCTGCGAAGCGAAGCTGCGCTGGCCCGCCATGCGCGCGGCCATCGAGCACCTGGCGTTCCGCGACCTGTGCCAGGCCATCGAACTGATCAACCCGGTGCGCCGCAACTGGGATGGCTATGTGGAATTGCGCAGCTACCGGCAAGGCGTGGCGCGCCTGCGCATCGCCCTGCTGCGCAATGACGAGGTACGCCACGTGGCTGCCATCCTGGCCGCCTGCATGGCCTGCTATGAAGCGCAGCAGCTGCATCCGCTGATCGAGATTTTCGGCCGTCCATTCGAACCGGAAATGTTGTCCTTCGTCATGCCGCAATTGCAGGATGACATACTCGCCGTGCTGCTGGGCAATGCCCCGCGCGAGCCAGGCACGGCGCACGCCATCCGCGCCTACGCGCGCGCGCATCACACGCGCCAGGCGGCGGCCGGCGACCATATCGGCGCCGCCCTGCCGCTGGCCCTGGCCGAAGATGCGCTGCTGTGCGGCGAACTCGACACGGCCGCGCGCTACCTGGCGGGCCAGCAAGGGCCGCAGGTGCTGTTTATCGACAGCAGCATCGCCCTGTTGCGCGGCGAACATGCGCACGCCGTGGCGGGCTTTGAAACGGCCTTGAAAGGGCTGCGCAAGGAGGCGGGCAAGCGCAAGCTGTGCTTCACCGGCATCGGCGGCCATTTATATGTGCTGGCCCTGCTGCGCGGCAACGACGCCAAGCTGCTGAAAAACGCGGAAAGCTATCTCGATATCGCCCTGCACGCGCAGCCCAACCACGACAGCATCGTCTACCATCAGCTCAATACCTTGCGCCTGGTGCGCGCCGGCGTGCTGCAAGCCGACGCGATTCCCACACGCAACTGGGAGACCGGCTTGCAGGCACAGCTGTTCCAGGCCTTGCTGTATTACTGGCTTGCGTTGCCGCAACTGGCCGAACGCAAGCCCCAGCTGCGCCTGCTGGTGCAGCAGGCGGACGCGGCTGGCTACGAGCTGATCGCGGCGCAGGCGGCCGGCCTGCTGGGCCTGATGAGCGAGCCGGAACAGGAGCGCTATGCCACGGCCAGGCGGGCCAGGCACGGCTTGACGGACATGGCGCCGTGGTTCGAGCGCCAGGAAGCGTGGCAGCGCCAGCTGAGCGCGCTGATCAACCTGCAGCAGAACGCGCCCGCCGAAGCCATCGGCAGCGTTTCGCGCCTGGTGTGGCTGGTGGCGTTCGACCCGCGCTTTGGCCTCACGGCCGTGGAGGTGCGCGAGCAGAAACGCGATGCCCGTGGCGGCTGGAGCAAGGGCCGCGCCATGGGCCTCAAACGCCTGGCCGAAGAGGCGGGCGACATCGATTTCCTCACGCCGCAGGATGCGCGCGCGGCCGGCAGCATCGCACCGTTCAAGCAATATTATTCATCCGCGCCACGCTATGAAATCGAGCTCGACAAAGCGGCCGTGCTGCTGGTGGGCCACCCGCTGGTGTTCTGGCTCGACCATCCCGACACGCGCGTGGAACTGATCGCCGGCGCGCCCGAGCTGCTGATCAAGTCGCACGAAGGGCAGTTGTGGCTGGGCATGCAGCCGCCGCTGCCCGACAGTGGCAGCAACGTGGTGGTGCAGCGCGAGACGCCGACGCGCCTGCGCGTAGTGCACATCCTCGACGAGCACCGGCGCATCGGCGCCATCGTCGGCCTGGGCCTGTCCGTGCCGCTGCATGCGGAAAAACAGGTGATGCAGGCGATCGGCGCCATCTCCTCGATGGTGACCGTGCAATCGGACATCGGCGGCGGTGCCGGCGACGCGGAAAGCATCACGGCCGATCACCGCCTGCACGTGCACCTGCTGCCGTACCAGCAAGGCCTGAAAATGCAGATTTTGGTGCGCCCGCTGCTCGACAACGGCGCCTATTACGCGCCCGGCAGCGGCGCCGAAAGCGTGTTTGCCGATGTGGCGGGCCGGGCCGTGCAGGCGCGGCGCGACCTGAACGCGGAACGCGAAGCGCAGCGCCAGCTGATCGGACAATGCCTGGTGCTGGAAGAGGCGGAAGAAGAGCATGGCGAATGGCTGCTGGGCCAGCCAGCGCTGGGCCTGCAACTGCTGGTGGAATTGCAGGCGCTCGATCCCGCCGGCATGGTCCTGGCGTGGCCCGAAGGCGAAACCATGCGCGTGTCGAAACGCATCGACAGCGGCCAGATGCGCCTGAACATCAAGAGCGAAAAAGACTGGTTTGCCGCCAGCGGCGAAGTACAGATCGACGAAGACAAGGTGATGGATTTGCGCGCCCTGCTCGACTTGATGCAGAACAATAAAAGCCGCTTCGTGGCCCTGGGTGACAACCAGTTCCTGGCGCTCAGCGACGAATTGCACCGCCGCCTGTCGGAGCTGGCCGCGTATGGCGAAGCGCATGCCGATGGCGTGCACATCCACCCCCTGGCCGCGTTTGCGCTGGAAGAGCTGGCCAACGATGCGGGCGGCGTCAACGCCGACAAATTGTGGCGCGAACACTTGCTGCGCCTGCGCGCCCTCGACGACTATCAGCCGCAGCTGCCCAGCACCTTGCAGGCGGACCTGCGCGACTACCAGCTGGCCGGCTTCAACTGGCTGGCGCGTCTGGCGCACTGGGGCGTGGGCGCCTGCCTGGCTGACGACATGGGACTCGGCAAGACATTGCAGGCGCTGGCACTGATCCTGGCGCGCGCGCCCAATGGCCCTACCCTGGTCGTGGCCCCCACGTCCGTGTGCATGAACTGGATCAGCGAAGCGCAGCGCTTCGCCCCCACCTTGAACATCAAACTGTTCGGCTCGGGCGACCGCGCCGGCATGCTGGAGACCCTGCAACCGTTCGACGTGGTGGTGGCCAGCTATGGCTTGCTGCAGCAGGAAGCGGCCATGTTTGCCGGCGTGCACTGGCATACGATCGTCCTGGACGAAGCGCAGGCGATCAAGAATGGCGCCACCAAGCGCTCGCAAGCCGTGATGGGCCTGCAAGGCGACTTCCGCATGGTAGCCAGCGGCACGCCGCTGGAAAACCACCTGGGCGAATTGTGGAATCTGTTCCGTTTTATCAATCCCGGTTTGCTGGGCACGCTCGACCAGTTCAACCTGCGCTTTGCCGGTCCCATCGAGAAGGACCAGGATAAACGGGCGGCGGCCGGTGCGCGCCTGCGGCTGCGGCGTTTGATCGCGCCGTTCATCCTGCGCCGGACCAAGACGCAAGTGCTGTCGGAGCTGCCATCGCGCACGGAAATCGTGCTGGAAGTGGAATTGTCACCGCAGGAAACGGCACTGTACGAATCCTTGCGCCGCGAAGCGCTGGAAAAGCTGGCGATGGTGGAAGGGCCGGCATCGAAAAAGGCCATCCAGATCCTGGCGGAAATCATGAAGCTGCGCCGCGCCTGCTGCAATCCGCAGCTGGTGGCGCCGGAACTGGGCCTGGCCAGCAGCAAGCTGGCGGCCTTCGCGCAACTGCTGTCGGGCTTGCTGGAAAACCGCCACAAGGTGCTCGTCTTCAGCCAGTTCGTCGACCATCTGACCTTGATCCGCCAGCACCTGGAACAGCATGGCGTCAGTTACCAGTATCTCGACGGCAGTACGCCCATGCAGGAGCGCAAGCGCCGCGTGGATGCCTTCCAGGCCGGCGAAGGCGATGTCTTCCTGATCAGCCTGAAGGCGGGCGGCATGGGCATCAACCTGACGGCGGCCGATTACGTGATCCACATGGACCCGTGGTGGAATCCGGCCGTCGAAGACCAGGCCTCGGACCGCGCCCACCGCATGGGGCAGTTGCGTCCCGTCACCATTTATAGGCTGGTGACCAGGCACACGATCGAGGAAGGCATCGTCGAACTGCACCAGCACAAGCGCGACCTGGCCGACAGTCTGCTGGAAGGCAGCGACGCGGCCGCGCGCATGTCGGCGGGCGACATGCTGGGCATGCTGCAGGAGGGCTTGAAGCGATGAGCTTGAAAAATAAACGGCAAGCGGCGTTCCATGCGATGATCTCTTTTCCCTGTGTTGATACCCTGCCATGACCGACCTTATCGCCACCAGCGCCGGCCAGCGCGCCACCTTCTTGTGCGGCAAATCCTGGACCGCCTACGTCAGCACCTTCATCATTGCCGTGCTGCTGTTTTTCGCCGCCCTGCCCCTGGCTTTCAAGTACAACACGCGCGCCGCCCTCGTGGTGCTGATCGGTTCGGCGCTGATCGTCGGCTACCGCGTGCTGACCATCCGCAGCTACCAGCTGTACTACGACGAGGCGGGCGTGTGGCTGGCCTCCGGCATCTTGCCGTGGAAGAAAAAACTGATGGGCGTCAAATGGCGCGACATGGATGAAGCCGTCTATGAAACGAACTTCTGGAGCTGGCTGTTCCAGTCGTATACGGTGCGCGTCAGCCAGCGCTACACGCAGGACATCGAGATCCACGCCACCGGCATGGCACGCGGCAAGGATGCCGTGGCGGCCCTGAATGCGCGCCATCAGGAACTGCTGGGCGGCAGCGCCATCGTCGTCTAGGCCAGGCAGCCGGGCGGCGCGAGCGCAAAAATCTGCGCAGCGGCGGCAATTAATGCTAATCTTTGGGCCGCCCTGGCAAGCAAAGCCAACCTTTCAATAGTTGTTTGTTGCCTATATTGTCAGTTTTTTGTTTACTGATAATAACAAATAGCCAAATATTCAAGAGATGAACTATGCTGATAAAAAATAAAGTTGCGCTCGCCGCATTGATGATGGCCTTCACGCTGACACCGGCCAGCGCCGCCAAGAAGCCGCAAAAGAACGGCAAGGCAAGCACCAGCAGCAGCAAGAAAAAAAGCGTCGGCAAGAAAGCCGCCGTCGTCACCGCCGCCACGGCTGCCACCGCCGCGGCCGCCGCGAACGAGACCAGCAGCGACCGCTCGATGAATAACCTCAGCGGCCAGTTCCTCACGGCCCTGTGGCGCCTGGATCCGGAAAGCGCGATTGCCGCCGGCAAATACGACGGCGCCGCCAACCTCACCATCCCGGATGCGGCCAGCCGCCAGAAGCAACTGGCGTTTATCGAAGAATGGCTGGGCAAGTTCGGCAAGCTGAACGCGAGCAAAATGTCGGACAAGCAACGTACCGACCTGGCCCTGCTGACCAACAAACTGCAGTCGGACCGCTGGTATCTGACCACCTTCCGTGAGTTCGAATGGAATCCCGCCCAGTACAACGTGGCCGGCACCATCGACTTCATCCTGAACACGGAATACGCGGCGCAGCCGCAGCGCCTGCGCACCTTGCTCAAGCGCATCGCCACGGTGCCGCAATACTACCTGGCCGCGCGCGCCAGCATCGTCAACCCGACACGCGAACACACGCAGCTGGCCATTGCCCAGAGCGCCGGCGTGCTCAGCGTGCTTGACGACCTGAACAAGACGGCGCAGGCGTCGATCCTGACGCCGACCGAGAAGCAGCTGTACCACGCCCGCGTCACCGCGGCCCGCACGGCCGTGCAAGGCTATGCCGCCTGGCTGACGGAGCAGGATGCCGCGCTGGCGCAGAATGGCAATGCGCGCTCCTTCCGCATCGGCAAGGATTTGTACGAGCAGAAATTTGCCTACGATATCCAGGCCAGCGTGAGCGCCGAACAGATGTACCAGAAGGCCCTGGCCGCGCGTGAAAAGCTGCTTGAACACATGGATAGCCTGTCCGACGAACTGTGGCTGAAAACCATGGGCAACACGGCCAAGCCGGCCGACCGCACGGCGAAGATCGGCATGGTGATCGACAAGCTGTCGAGCAACCACGTGGCCGCCGCCGACTTCGTGCCGGAAATCCGCCGCCAGATTCCCGAGCTGCAGGAATGGGTCACCAGCCACAACCTGCTGACCATGGATCCGAAAAAGCCCCTGGTCGTGCGTGAAACGCCGGCCTACCAGCGCGGCGTGGCCGGTGCCAGCATCGAAGCACCGGGCCCTTACCGTCCGCAGGACCGCACCTATTACAACGTGACGCCGCTCGATGGCGAAACGCCGGAACAGGCGGAAAGCAGCTTGCGTGAATACAACCACTGGATCTTGCAGATCCTGAATATCCACGAAGCCATTCCCGGCCATTACACGCAGCTCGTGTACGCCAACAAGTCGCCGTCCTTGGTCAAGTCGATCTTCGGCAATGGCGCCATGATCGAAGGCTGGGCCGTGTATGGCGAGCGCATGATGCTCGAGTCGGGCTATGGCAATAACGCGCCGGAAATGTGGCTGATGTACTCGAAGTGGAACTTGCGCAGCGTCACCAACACCATCCTCGACTACAGCGTGCACGTGCTGGGCATGACGGAAGCGCAGGCACTCGACCTGCTGACGCGCCAGGCTTTCCAGACCAAGCGCGAAGCAACGGAAAAATGGCGCCGTGTGCAGTTGAGCTCGGTACAACTGACCAGCTATTTCAGTGGCTACAGCGAAATCATGGATTTGCGCGAACAGCGCAAGCAAGCCCTGGGCAACAAATTCGTGCTGAAGGATTTCCATGAGCAATTCCTCAGCTACGGCAGCGCCCCCGTGAAAGTCATCAAGGAACTGATGAATTAAGCGGCTTTGTTTCCATGGGAAGGGCGCTGAGGCGCCCTTTTTTTATGCTCCGCATGCGCGTTTGCGCCAGCGCAAACCACCCCGCTCCGTGAGCGTTAATCTGCTGTGAAGGCAGGCGCCGCCACACTCCTCACTGGCAATTGCCGATTTTCCTGCTAGGCTGGATATCAGGAGCGTCCATGCATATGCCCATCCAGTTCGACACCCTCGATTACGCCAAACGCCTCGCCTCGGCCGGCGTGCCCATGCCGCAGGCGGAAGCGCATGCATCGGCCCTGGGCGATGTGCTCGGTTCGGCTGTCGTCGTGCATGGCGAACTGGCGGCGCTGGAGCGCAATCTGCTGGGGGAAATCAAGCTGGTGTCGCACAAGGTCGACACCAAGTGTGGCGCCCTGGAATTCAAGATCGACGGACTGGAGCGCACACTCGATGGCAGCAAAGATGCGCTGGAGCAGACATTCGATACGAGGGTAAATGCACTGGAACAAAAATTCGATACCAGGATCGATGCGCTGGAACAGAAAGTCGATACCCGGGTCGATGCGCTGGAACAGAAAGTCGATGCCCGGATCGATGTACTGGAACAGAAACTCGATACCAGGGTCGGTGCACTGGCACAGAAACTCGATACCAGGGTCGATGCACTGGCACAGAAATTCGATACCAAGGTCGATGCGCTGGAACAGAAATTCGATGCCAGATTCGATCACTCGGAGCACAAATTCGATGCCCGCCTGGAACGCCTGGACTTGCGCCATGGCGCGGACATGAAACACGTGTACTGGATGATGAGCACCCTGATCCTGCTCAACCTGGGCATCCTCAGCAAACTGATGCTGCAGTAAGCACTCACCAAGCGACTGCCCAAAGAAAAAGCCGCTGCTCCCGAAAGAGGCCAGCGGCTTTTGCTTGCGCGCCCGCCAGGCGTCTAGGACGCCTCTTCCGGCGCCTGTGTGGCCTTGACGAAGATCGGCGCCACCAGCAGGCCCAGCTCGAACAGCAAACACATGGGGATGGCCAGCGAGAACTGGCTGACCACGTCCGGCGGCGTGACGATGGCGGCGATGACGAAGGCGCCGACGATGATGTAGGGGCGCACTTCCTTGAGTTTCGCGATGGAAACCAGGCCCATGCGCACGAGGATCACCACCACGACGGGCACCTCGAAGGTGGCGCCAAAGGCCAGGCACATCGACATGACGAAATCGAGGTAGTTTTCGATATCCGGCGTTACCGCGATCGAGGTCGGCGAAAAATCGCTGATAAAGTGGAAGACGCGGCCAAAGACAAAGAAATAGCAGAAGGCCACGCCGGCCATGAACAGCAGCGACGAGGAAATGACCAGCGGCGCGATCAGGCGCTTTTCATGCGTGTACAGGCCGGGGGCGATGAACGCCCACATCTGGTATAGCACCCAGGGCAAGGCAACGATGAAGGCGATCACCAACGTCACTTTCATCGGCACCAGGAACGGCGAAATGACGCCGGTGGCGATCATTTTCGAGCCGGCCGGCAGCGAGGCGATCATCGGTGCGGCGATGAAATCGTAGATCTGCGATGGACCGGGCCAGTAAAACAGGATGGCGCAGACGACGGCGATGCCGATCGAGGCTTTCACCAGGCGGTTGCGCAGCTCGATCAGATGCGAGATAAAGGTTTCTTCCACCGGGGATTTGCTACTCATGAGTAAAAGGAGGAGGAACTGGCGCGCGGACGGAAGCGCGCCACGCGGGCGGCCGCCGACTGCACGTGCGTCTTGCCGCCATGGCGCTGCTTGTACCAGCCAGGCACGGCGGAGTTGCGCACCAGCTTTTTGCGGCGGAATTCGCGCGCCTTGCGGGCCAGGTCATCGTTGGTGGCGCGCAGCATGGCTTCGTGGGCGTCATGCCCGTCGTCGTGCCCCGCATACGAGGTCGAGTCGCCACGCCAGGCGTTTTCCACCTCGGCCAGGTTGCCGGAAATCGAGTTTTCCACGCCATGCATGGATTTCTCCACGCTTTGCTTGACGGACTGGGCGGCATCCTGCACTTCCTTCTGCAGGTTTTTCAGCTCCTCCATCTCGATTTCACGCGAGACTTCGGACTTCACCTGGTTCAGATAGCGCTGCGCGCGGCCATACAGGGTACCGGCCATGCGCGCCACTCTCGGCAACTTTTCAGGGCCGATGACTATCAACGCAACCACGCCGATGATGGCGATTTTAGAGAGACCGAGATCGATCATAAGCGGACAAGGCTGTTACCGGACGAGGCAAGCGCCCCGCCACGCTATCAGGACTTGTTTTTCTCTTTCGTCTCGACGTCGATGGTGCTTTTGTCGGCCACTTGCGATGGCGCAGCAGGAGGGGTGTTGGTGGCAGACGCATCATCGTCGCCCTTGACGCCATCCTTGAAGCCTTTGACGGCCTTGCCGATATCACCGCCCATATTGCCCAGTTTCTTGGTGCCGAAGACCAGCATCACAATGACCAGAACGATCAGCCAGTGCCAAATACTCAATGAACCCATCATATTCTCCTTGCGGGACGGTGCCCGATAGCGTCAACCAATGCCGGTAGTATACACGCGAACCCGGCGCGCGGCGAAATCAGTGCTGGCCGCGCCAGGGACGCGGGCCGCCATACACGTGCATGTGCAGGTGATACACCTCTTGCCCGCCGTCCGGGCCGCTGTTGATCATGGTCTTGAAGCCACCGGAGGGCACGCCATCGGCGTCGTAGCGGACGGCGCAACCGAACTCGGCAGCGAGTTTTGGCGCCAGGCGCAGCAGCTTGCCCAGCACTTGCGTGTGGCTGTCGTCGCAGTCGGACAGGCTGGCCACGTGCTGTTTCGGGATCAACAGCAGGTGCACGGGCGCGGCCGGATTGATGTCCTTGAAGGCCAGCAAGTCCTCGTCTTCATACACGATGGTCGAAGGAATTTGTTTTGCAGCAATCTTGCAGAAAATACAGTTATCCACGTCCACTCCAATAAGTCAGTGTTGATCCGCTTCGCCCGCGTCGCGCAACTCGTCCTTGCGCGCGGCTTTCTCTTCCAGTCCGGACAGGCCTTCGCGGCGCGCCAGCTCGTCGAGCACCTGCTGCGGCGTCAGGTCGAACTGCGCCAGCATCACCAGCGAGTGAAACCACAGGTCGGCGCACTCGTACAGCACCTTCGACGGGTCGTTGTCGCGGCGCGCATCCTTGGCGGCCATCACGGTTTCCGTCGCTTCCTCGCCGATTTTTTTCAAAATCGCATCATCGCCCTTGGCAAACAGGCGCGCCACGTACGAGGTGGCGGGGTCGCCGCCATTGGCCAGCTTGCGCGATTCGATCACGGCGGCCAGGCGTTTCAAGGTTTCGCTCATTTGTTCTTGCTTTCCGCGTAAATCGTCTCAGGGTCTTTCAGCACGGGATCGGTGACTTGCCATTCGCCGGTTTTTTCGTCGCCTTCGAACTTCTGGAAGAAGCACGAGTGGCGGCCCGTATGGCAGGCGATGCCGCCAGCCTGCTCGATTTTCAGCAAGACCACGTCTTCGTCGCAATCGAGGCGGATTTCCAGCACCTTTTGCGTGTGGCCGGACTCTTCGCCCTTGTGCCACAGCTTCTTGCGCGAACGGCTCCAGTACACGGCTTCGCCCAGCTCCACCGTGCGCGCCAGCGCGTCGCGGTTCATCCAGGCAAACATCAGCACGTCATTGCTGCCCGCTTCCTGCGCGATCACGGGCACCAGGCCATGCTCGTCCCACTTGACCTTTTTCAGCCACTTGGCATTGCTCGATACAATTGTTGCGTTTTGCATGTTCTTCTATCCTGCTGATATTGACTGCTGCTATTTACGCCAGACGCATGGGAATGCCCTGCTGCGCCATGAAACGCTTGGCTTCCTGCACCGTGTGCTGGCCATAGTGGAAGATGCTGGCGGCCAACACGGCGTCCGCGCGGCCCACCTTGATGCCATCGACCAGGTCCTGCAAGCCGCCCACGCCGCCCGAGGCGATCACGGGAATGCTGACGGCGTCGGACACGCCGCGCGTCAGGCCCAGGTCGAAGCCCACCTTGGTGCCGTCGCGGTCCATGCTGGTAAGCAAGATTTCTCCGGCGCCCAGGCTTTCCATTTTACGCGCCCACTCGAACGCATCCAGGCCTGTGGCATTGCGCCCGCCGTGGGTAAACACTTCCCACTTGCCGGGCGACACCTGCTTGGCGTCGATGGCCACGACGATGCATTGCGAGCCGTGCTTTTGCGACGCCTCGTACACCAGTTGCGGGTTCGTCACGGCCGAGGTGTTGATGCTGACCTTGTCGGCACCAGCGTTGAGCAGCCGGCGCACATCTTCCACCACGCGCACGCCGCCGCCCACCGTCAGCGGAATGAACACTTGCGAGGCGACGGCTTCGATGATGTCGAAGATCAGGCCACGGTTGTCGCTGGACGCGGTAATGTCGAGGAAAGTGATTTCATCGGCGCCCTGCTCGTCATAGCGGCGGGCAATTTCCACCGGGTCGCCGGCGTCGCGCAATTCCGTGAAATTGACGCCTTTGACGACGCGGCCATTGGTCACGTCGAGGCAGGGGATGATACGTTTTGCAAGCATGATGAGTTCCAGATTGTCGCCAGGCCGGGACGTGCGCGTGCACGCTCCCGGCCGGGCTGGCTTAAACGGCGGCGTCGGTCAGTTCGTCGGCGCGTTCCTGCGCCTGCGCCAGGTCGATCGTGCCTTCATAGATGGAACGGCCGCAGATCACGCCTTCGATGCCTTCGGCCTGGACCGCGCACAGCGCTTCCACGTCGCCGATATTGTGCAGGCCGCCCGAAGCGATGACGGGGATCTTGACGGCTTGCGCCAGCTTGACGGTGGCCTCGATATTGATGCCGCCCATCATGCCGTCGCGGCCGATGTCCGTGTAGATGATCGATTCAACGCCGTAGGCTTCGAATTTTTTCGCCAGGTCGATCACTTCGTGGCCGGACATCTTGCTCCAGCCATCGGTTGCCACCTTGCCATCCTTGGCGTCGAGGCCGACGATGATGTGGCCGGGGAAGGCGCTGCAGGCGTCATGCAGGAAGCCGGGGCTTTTCACGGCCGCCGTGCCGATGATGATGTAGCTGATGCCGGCGTCCAGGTAGCGCTCGATGGTGTCGAGGTCGCGGATGCCGCCGCCCAGCTGCACGGGGATTTCCTCGATGTCGTGTTCCACGGCGAAATCCTGCACGGCCTTCAGGATGGCCTTGACGGCGCCTTCGTTCTTCGGCTTGCCCGCAAAAGCGCCATTCAGGTCGACCAGGTGCAGCCGGCGCGCGCCTTGCTTGAGCCAGTGGAGGGCCATGTCGGCCGGGTCTTCGGAAAATACGGTGGCAAGTTCCATATCGCCTTGTTTCAGGCGTACGCAGTGACCGTCTTTCAGGTCGATGGCGGGAATAAGCAGCATGGTCAGTGTGGTCTAGAGTGAGTGTGAGGAGCGAAAAAAAGCCGGAAAGATAAGGTCAAGGTTGCCAATGAACGAAGTTCTTGTACAGCTGCAAGCCAGCGGCAGCGCTTTTCTCAGGGTGAAACTGTGTCGCGAAAATATTATCACGGCCGACGGCGCACGCGAACGGTGCGCCATAGATAGTCTCGCCGACCGTGTGCGCCGCCACTTGAGGTTGAGCAAAATAGCTGTGCACAAAGTAAAAATAAGCGTTGTCGGCGATGCCAGCCCACATGGCATGGGACGCCGTTTGCCGCACTTGGTTCCAGCCCATTTGCGGCACCTTGAAGCGCGAGCCGTCTTCCTGCTCCTGACCGTCGAGCTGGAAACGCACGACTTTGCCTGGCAGCAAGCCCAATCCGGCCGCATCGCCTTCTTCGCTGCGTTCGAACAGCATTTGCTCGCCGATGCACACGCCCAGCACGGGCTTGCTGTCGGCGGCGCGCAGCAGCGCTTCGAGCACGCCCGATTCGCGCAGGCTGCGCATGCAGTCGGGCATGGCGCCCTGGCCCGGCAGGACGATGCGGTCGGCGCTGTCGATGTCGGCCGCTGCGCCGGAAATACGCACATCGGCTTCCGGCGCCACGGCACGCAGGGCCTGCGCTACCGAGCGCAGGTTGCCCATGCCGTAATCCACCACCACAATTTTATTCATGTTTGATCTCGGAATCTACAGGATAGCGGGCGCTTACAGGCTGCCCTTGGTCGACGGAATGATGCCGGCCGCGCGCTCGTCGAGCTCGGCAGCCATGCGCAGCGCGCGGCCAAAGGCCTTGAACACGGTTTCGCACTGGTGGTGGGCATTCGTGCCGCGCAAGTTGTCGATATGCAAGGTCACGCCCGCGTGGTTGACGAAGCCGCGGAAAAATTCCAGGGTCAGGTCGACGTCGAAGCCGGCGATCATGGCGCGCGTAAACGGGATGTGGTATTCGATGCCCGGGCGGCCCGAGAAATCGAGCACCACGCGCGACAGCGCCTCGTCCAGCGGCACGTAGGCGTGGCCGTAGCGGCGGATGCCCTTCTTGTCGCCGATGGCCTTGGCCACGGCCATGCCCAGGGTGATGCCCACGTCTTCCACCGTATGGTGGTTGTCGATATGCACGTCGCCCGTCGCTTCGATATCCAGGTCGATCAAGCCGTGGCGGGCGATCTGGTCCAGCATATGGTCGAGGAAGGGCACGCCGGTGTTCAGCTTTTGCTGGCCGGTACCGTCCAGGTTGAGGGCGACGCGAACTTGCGTCTCATTGGTGTTGCGCGTGATTTCTGCGGTGCGGGTCATGGGAGGCTCTGGCGATTGGCTAAACGAGGGATGCCTTGAAGGCATCGTAAAAAACGGAATTGTCTTCCGGGGTGCTGACGCTGATGCGCAGGCAATTGGCCAGCGCAACATGCATTTTACTCATATTTTTAATTAAAACCCTGTGGGCAAGCAGTTTGGCGCAAACATCGTCGGCATCAGCCACACGAATCAGAAGAAAATTTGCCTTCGAGGGAAACACGGTCACGCCAGGCAGCTCTGCCAGGCGCAGCGCCAGGTCATCGCGCGCGCCGTTGAGCAAGGCCGCCTGGGCATTGAGCACATCGATGTGTTCAAGCGCGAATTCGGCCGCCGCCTGCGTCAGCACATTGACGTTGTACGGCGGGCGCACTTTTTCAAATTGCGCCAGCAGCTTGGGTGCGGCCGACATATAGCCGAGGCGGATGCCGGCCAGGCCCAGTTTCGACACGGTGCGCATCACCACCAGGTTTTCGAACTCGGGCAGGCGGCCCATGAAACTTTGCTGCGCGAACGGCTCATACGCTTCATCGACGACGGCGATGCCCGTGTCGCCGAGCGCCGCGAGGATGCGCTCGATATCGGCGCTGGCAAACAGGTTGCCCGTCGGGTTGTTCGGGTACGCGAGGAAGACCAGCGCCGGGCGGTGCTGTTCGATGGCCGCCAGCATGGCCGGCATGTCCAGGCTGAAGTCACTCTTCAAAGGCACGCCGACGAAATCCATGCCGGCAAACTGCGCCGAACGCGCATACATGACGAAGGCGGGAACGGGCGCCAGCAGCACGGCGCGCTGGCCCGGCTGCTGCGTGGCGCAGGCCATGGCCAGGATGGAGATCAGTTCATCGGAACCGTTGCCCAGCAGGACATCGTAGCCGGCGGGCACGCCGAGTTTGGCGCAAATGGCGTGTTGCAGGCTGGCGTACGACGGCGGGTAGCGGTTCAGCACGACACTGGCCAGGCGCGCGCCCAGCGCGTCGCGCAAATGCTGAGGCAGCGGATACGGGTTTTCCATCGCATCGAGTTTGATATATCCGCTGGCATCGGCTACCTGGTAGCTGTTGACGGCCCGCACATCGGGCCGCACGGTGTTGCTGATTAACTGATCGAGGAAAGACATGCTGCAAACACTCCTGATGGAATTAAATGGAGACTAAATAACGACGTCTTCCGGCACGGCGGCGCTGCGCGCCTTGCGGGCCGGGGCTTTTTTCACGGCCGGCGGCTTTTTTGCGGCGGGCGTTTTTTTACTCACCGCCTTGGCGGCCTTCGGCGCGGTGCTGGCCGCGGTGCGGCGCTTGGCCGCGACCTTCTTTTCCGCCTGCGGCGCGGCCGGTTCGGCCAGCTCCTGTGCCAGCGCCGTCAATCGCTGTTCGATAATGGCGCAGTAGTCGGGATTGAGTTCAAAGCCGACGAAGTCGCGACCGCAGCGCTTCGCCGCCAGCGCCGTGGTGCCGCTGCCCATGAACAGGTCGAGCACCACGCCGCCGGGCGGGCACGAGGCCTTGACCATGCGCTCGATGATTTCGAGCGGCTTTTGCGTCGGGTGGTCGGCCCGTTCCGGGTGTTCCTTGTGCAGGCGCGACACGCTCCACAAGTCTTTCGGGTTGTAGCCCACTTCCAGCCATTTGGCGCCGATGAAAATCGAACGCGAACGGGCTTTCTTGGTGGCCGCGTCGTAGGCGATGCGCACCGCGTCAAGGTCGAAGTAGTAATCCTTGCGCTTGACGAAGAAGCCGATGGTGTCGTGCACCGATGAAAAGCTGCGCACGCTGCCGCCCATGGACGGCACGCGGCGGTCCCAGATGATTTCATTCATCATCGCCATGCGCTGTTTCAGCATGACGAAGATCTCCGGCGAATAGCGCCAGGTCAGAAAAATGTACAGGCTGCCGTTGGCTTTCAGCTTGGGCAGCGCCGCATCGATCCACTGTTCCGTCCAGCGCAGGTAGTCGGCCACCGACTGCTGGTCCGAGGCATTGCCGTAATCCTTGCCCAGGTTGTACGGCGGGTCCGTCAGGATCAGGTCCACCGAGCCATCGGGAATGCGCGCCAGCCCCGCCAGCGCGTCTTCGCAATACACCCGGTTGACCCAGTCCGGCCGCTCCGCCGCTGCCATCATGGCTGCGGCTTCAAACGCAGTTCCGCGCTGCGCGCGTGCGCTTGCAAGCCTTCGCCGTACGCCAGCGTGGCGGCGACACGGCCCAGGGTTTGCGCGCCCGCTTCACTGACGTGAATGATGGACGAGCGCTTCTGGAAGTCGTACACGCCCAGCGGCGACGAGAAGCGCGCCGTGCGCGAGGTCGGCAG
>RCUS01000368.1_pt1 | contig 31162 bp, 25 predicted proteins | sample 2166221 | NCBI WGS metagenome assembly RCUS01 (sample SAMN09932758, study PRJNA488358) | compost metagenome | isolation source: compost soil in cyclohexanecarboxylic | place: Germany: Experimental Botanical Garden
GCGTAAATGTTCTCCCAGGTCGTATAAGGGATGAGAAGGATAAAAGGTCCATTTATTTCACTGATCCTGATGGGCATAAATTTGAATTTCATACGGGTACGCTTCAGGATAGGCTTTCATATTACAAAGACGATAAAGCACATATGATTTTTTATGACAAGTAAATCAACTCATTTCCCCCGAGTGCTATAAGTTAGCTTAAGATCTATTTTCATAAAAAAAAGAGTACCACTCCGTTTGGAGCCGTACCCTTCGTAATTGCTATTCGGAACATGCGGAGCAGATGACCTTAAGCGTGCTTCTTCACGCCGGCAGCCGCACTGTCGATCGACTGAACTGCGGCAGGAGTCTTGCGCAGGTAAGCGTTGAAGTAAGCGCCAGCCACGAACAGAGCGCCGCCCACCAGATTGCCGAGCCATACCGGAGCGAAATTGCCGAAGTATTCGCCCCAGCTGAAATGGCCTTCGAAGATGGCGGCCGGAATCAGGAACATATTAGCCACAACGTGCTGGAATCCGATGGCAACGAACGCCATGGTCGGGAACCAGATACCGAGGATTTTGCCGCTGAAGTTGTCGGCGCCGTAGGACAGCCATACCGCCAGGGCCACGAGCCAGTTACAGCCGATACCCGACACGAACGCCTGCAGGAAGGTGGCGTCCAGCTTGTGCTGTGCCAGGTCTACGAGTTTATCAAGATAAACACCGTCAGCCGTCAGACCGACGACATGGCCGAAAAAGTAGGCGACGAACAAAGCCCCCACAAAGTTGCTGATCGTAATAAGCACGAGATTCTTGATCGTTTCGGCGAAGGTAATCTTCTTGGACATAAAAGCGAGCGGGACGGCCATCATATTGCCGGTCAGCAGCTCGCCGCCCGCCAGCAGCACGAGAATCAGGCCAACCGGGAACAAGGCCGCTCCGATAAAGGATGCGATCGAACCCCATTCCTTCGGCGCGCTGGCAATGACGCGAATATCAAGCAAATATCCGAGAGCGATGAACGCTCCTCCCAGAAAGCCGAGAATGAGCACGGCGAGCAGAGGGTTGTGAGCCTTCTTGATTCCGTTCTCCACCGTCACTTCGGCTATTTGCTGTGGTTTGTTATAAGCCATGGTTTCTGTCTCCTTCACAAAATACTTTAAATTTTTTCTATTAACCCTACTGCCTCATTTTATCGCGTTACTACGGACAATAACGTGACAAATATCACTCATGGAAAGAGGCTAGTGAATTTTTTCACCCAGTTTGCAAACTTTTCACCTCTTCCTTAAAATGTAAAATCCTAATATTTAATACGCTGCGGCCTCCGCTTATTTTCCGGGTCTAGGCTGGATAGCGTCACCAAAGAGTGGCAGTCCCCATAACGACAAAAAACCGGTGCCTTCCGGCCCCGGTTCTCCAGTCTTGCGTTGTATTCCGCTTCAATATGTCCCTTCGAAACTCATGCCTCATCAGCAGGGAACGCTCTCCCGCAGTGACGTTACGCTTGTACCGTTGTTACGCTTGTACCGTCTCTTTCGCCGCCGTCTTCGGCAGCGCCTGAAGGCCTGCCGTATTCAGGAAGTTCCACGGCTTGTTGTAATGCGGCTGGAAGAAGAAATCGACGAATGCCAGCTGATCGACCGTCATTTGGTTCTGAATGCATACCGAAATCGTGTTGATCGACTGCGTCAGATCCGCCTTCGACATGATCTGGGCGCCGAGAATGCGGCGGGTTGCGCGCTCGTAGACAACTTTCAGCAGCACTTCTTCAAACGTAGGCATAAATTCCGGACGATAGTTGTCCTTCACCAGCACCGCTTCAGCATCAATGCCTTCGTGAAGCGCAGCAGCTTCGGTCAATCCGGTGCCGGCAATGTTGTCTTCATAAATCTTGATGCCCGAAGTGCCCTGCGTTCCCATATACGGGATACTCTGGCTGACCAGGTTGCGGGCGATCAGAGTTCCCATGCGGACCGCGTTGGTAGCGAGCGGAATGTAGGCGTTCTTGCCGGTCGGGTTGTAGTGGATGGCGCAGCTGTCGCCTGCCGCAAATACGTCCGCAGCGCTGGTGCGCATATAGTTGTCGACGATGATCGCTCCATTGTCCAGCATATCGACCTGACCCTGCAGCAGCTCGGTGTTCGGGCGGAAGCCGATGCAGAGAATGACGAGGTCGGCCTTGTATTCGCCTTTATCGGTCACTACGGTCGTCACTTTGCCGTTCTCTCCCTTAAAGGAGCTGACCTTTTCCCCAAGTGCCAGATCAATGCCGTGATCCTTCAGGGACTGCTCAATCGGTGCCGTAAACTCGGGATCCAGGTATTTGCTCAGAATCCGGTCCTCGGCATCGATCAGCGTCACTTCCTTGCCGTTCTGCTGGAACGCTTCAACCAGCTCGATTCCGATATAACCGGCGCCAACCACGGTGATGCGTTTGGCTTGCTCGGCTTTCTCGATGATCGTGTTCGAGTGTCGGTAGTTTTTAGACAATACGATATTTTCAAGCTCCATGCCCTCAAGCTTCGGAACGATCGGCCATGATCCCGTAGTGACAATCAGCTTGTCGTACGAATCGCCGAATTCCTCTCCGGTCTTCAGATTGCGGGCACGCAGCGTTTTGCTCTTGGTATCAACGGAGGTGACTTCATGCAGCATGTTCGTCTTGACTCCCAGTTCCGCCAGCTTCTCCGGCGAAGAATAGAACAGGCCTTGGGGGTCTTTTACCACTCCTCCCACATACAGCGCAATGCCGCAGGAGAGGAAAGAGATATTGTCGTTCCGTTCGTATACGGTAATTTCAGCGTCCGGGTAGAGCTGGGCGGTATTCACAATAGCGGCGGTTCCTGCATGGGTGCAACCTATAACAACGACTTTCATGATTTCTTCCTCCTCCAAAATGGATATTTCAATGTTTATGTGATTTATTTCACTTTATATGGTCATTATATTGTGATTTATATCACATTTCAACCCTTTTGCACCCGAGTTAACCCAATATTCACAATTTTAAATTTTAAGTGACATTCTTGGCAAAAGTGATTCATCGCTGTAAAACTGTGCGCACCGCTTCCTTTACCGGTTGTTTCGGCCGATTTATCCTTATCTTTCCCGCCAGAGAACGGCTTATGTCCGTCAGAATCAGGGAATAGTGGCCGGCCCGGAAGTGCCAAAAACCCCGGTTCCAGTGGAACCGGGGGAAGGTGCTTGAGCGATATGAGTGCTGAGCAGCGCTGTTTAAGCCAGTCCGGTCAGCACCCCGTCCTCGTCGATCCGCAGTTCTTCGGCGGCCGGCTTGACGGGGAGACCCGGCATCGTCACGATGCTGCCGGTGATGACGACGGCGAATCCTGCGCCAAGGGACAGGGTGATGTCCCGAACCTGGACCGTGAAGCCTTCCGGAGCGCCCAGCAGCCTCGGCTGATCGGAGAACGAATAAGGCGTCTTCGCCATGCAGACTTGGAGTTCGCCGAGTCCGAGCCGCTCAATCAGTGCAAGGCTGCGTTTGGCCGCAGGGCTGAAGGCGACCTCCGCGCCGCGGTAGATTTCCTTGACGATCTTGCCAATCTTCGATGGAATATCAAGCTGGTCCTCATACAGCGGAGCGAACTCCGCAGCGCTTTCGCGGTCAAGCAGCTTCTTCAGCTCTTCCGCAAGCTCCAGACCTCCGGCACCGCCTTCGGCCCAGGCTTTGGAGATCGCGGCCGACACGCCGAGACGCCGGCAAGCGTCGATAATCGCCTGGACTTCGGACTCGCTGTCTCCTTCGAAATGGTTCAGGGCGACCAGCACAGGAACCCCGAATTTGCGCAGGTTCTCGATATGCCGCTCCATATTCGCAAGTCCGGCCAGCAGCGCCGCGCGGTTAGGCGCGTACAGCTCTCCCTTCGGGATTCCACCGTTGTACTTGAGCGCCTTCACCGTCACCACCAGCACGGCCGCGCTTGGCGCAAGCCCCGCCTGGCGGCATTTAATATCCATGAACTTCTCCGCCCCAAGATCGGCGCCGAAGCCCGCTTCCGTAACGACGACTTCACCGAGCTTCAGGGCGTACCGGGTACCGATCACGCTGCTGCAGCCATGGGCGATGTTGGCGAATGGTCCGCCGTGAACGATAACCGGCGTGCCTTCCAGCGTCTGCACCAGATTCGGCTTCACCGCTTCCTTCAGCAGTGCGCTCATGGCCTCCACCGCATTCAGGCGGTCCGCCGTGACCGGCTTCCCTTCCCGATCGTAACCGACCAGCATCCGTCCCAGTCTCGCCTTCAGATCGGACAGATCGCTGCATAGACACAGCACGGCCATGATTTCCGAAGCCGTAGTAATCTGGAATCCGCTCTCCCGGACGACGCCGTTGCCGTCCCCAAGACCTGTGACGATATTCCGCAGGCTGCGGTCATTCATATCCAGCACCCTTTTCCAGACAATACGTTGAGGGTCCAGATTCAGCTCATTACCTTGAAAAATATGATTGTCGATCATGGCGGACAGCAGATTATGCGCCGAGGTTACCGCATGGATATCCCCGGTAAAATGCAGATTGATATCATCCGCAGGCACGATCTGCGCCTTGCCGCTGCCCGTCGCTCCCCCCTTCATTCCGAGGCAAGGCCCCAGAGAAGGCTCCCGAAGAGCCGCTACCGTCTTCACTCCCGCCTTGTTCATCGCCTGGGCCAGTCCGATCGTCGTCAGTGTCTTGCCCTCGCCCGCCGGCGTCGGATTGACAGCCGTCACCAGCACCAGCTTCCCGTTAGGGCGGTCCTTCAATTCCTGCCAGAGCGACGGAGCCAGCTTCGCCTTGTATTTACCGTAGAGCTCCAGATGTTCCTCGCCGATTCCCGTCTCCGCCGCTATTTCCGTTATTAACCTCATGCCTGTAGAACTACCTCCTGCAAATTATCCTTGTATTCCGCATGCACCCGTGCGGGTTCCCTACTTGTGGCCGCGCCGTACATCAGACTCTATTTCAGGATACAAGGTCTTTGAAAAGCGTCAAGCCTTATTTTCAGACTTCGCCGCCGCTTTCATTCCATAACCTGCTCTAATCGTGAAAAAAATCACCTGCGAACGAAGAACAAAATCCCCATGTTCACAGGGGCTCCAGCCGAAGCTGTCTGCGCCGGATTAAGCGGTCCAGCGCAGGCATTCCCTCTCGGTTCGGTCTGAACAGCTTGCCGGCCATAGTCCACCCGGGTACCATGGCGCTGGCTGCGGCGGAACCTGAACAGCAGCAGATGCAGCGGGGTGGGGAGACGGTACGATTACAGCGGTTCGAAGCCGCTATCCGGACCGCCTGTTCCGGTAACCCCGCGTACACCAGCAAGGCAGAAGTCGCTTCGGGCCGAGTGCCGGTTCGCCCTGACCGGAACGCCGGTCGAGAATTCGCTGGAATACCCGCCGCTGCTTGCCTGCTGCGGCCGATCCAGCAATCTTGGGCGAAGATCGCCCGGAGGCACATGCCAGGTCCGTCTTATCGGCCCCGGTGCCGATCCTTCGCCTTCTGCCGCGCGAGCTCCCGCTTATGCACGGCAAGCGCCTCTCTGCGCTCCCGGCTCTGCCGGGAAGATTCCCGCTTACGCTTCTCCAGCTCCAGCCTCACTGCCTCATGGCTCGCCGAGCCTGAGCCCTTTCCGCGGGATTCTCTGGCCGCTTCCCGGGCGCGTCGCTTCGGATTGCCGGCAGGTCCGACCCTCCTGTCTGCCTGGACCTCGCAGGACAGACTGTCCGTTACCCGCTCCAGTCCGAATAGCACGAACTCCCAAATTTCCTGCGAAGACGGCTCGGCGCCAAAGACATGCCTTCCGGCCCTGACCCGCCCGTCCTCTTCCTGCTCGACAATGCCTACCCAAAAGGGCGCTTCGTAAAATACCGTTAATTTCATCCGGTATTCCCCCTCTGCCAAGAATTACGAAACGACGGACATCCCGAGGGGGAAGGTTACTGACACAGCCCGATCTGAAGTTGCGCGGAGACCATGTGGTGGTCGACCACTGTCATGCGACGGCAGCGTGCGCCTGGAGCAGCGCGCGGTGCCGGTGCCCGCGATTTCTGTCAGGCCGTGCGTCCGGACTACCGACCGGAACCGTGTTTTTACGTTTCACTTTGTATTTTATCCCGCTTGGCCGCTAATGTGAACCACGGCGGATCTTAAGCCTGCGGGATAGACCGGGACTGAAGTCCGCAGGCTTCGGCAATCAGCCGGTACGACTTCAGCTTGTCCTCAAAAGAATGCGTCACCGTCGCAATCATAATTTCCTCGCAGCTGCAGGCGCTGCCGATCGCCTCCAGCCGTTCCCGGATTTCCGGCGGCGAACCGATCAGCAGATGCTCGCGGTTCTCCCGGATCAGCTGCCGGTCGAACGGCGTGTACGGATAGGACGCTGCGCGTTCCGGCGAAGGTGTAGGCGAAGAAGCATGATCCCGCGCCAGCAGCACAGCCGCCAGGTCCGAGCTTAAGGCCAGCCGCTCCGCCTCTTCCGCAGTCTCCGCGCAGACCGCGAACAGGGCCACCAGCACGGCAGGACGCGGTGCGGCGGAGGATGGCAGGTAGCGGGCCTGGTATTCGGCCATCGCCTCGGCCTCTCCGTGCGGAGCGATAAAGCGGGCATATGCCAGCCCCATTCCCCGCTCGGCCGCCAGCCGGGCGCTTCCGGGGCTTGCGCCGAGCAGCCAGAGCTGCGGCGCGGAGTCTGCGTCCGGCGATGCCTCCAGCCCTGCGAACCGGTGGCCTCTAGGCGCCATCCCTTGCGTATATACAGCCAGGTCATCTAGCTGCCTGGCGAAATCATCCGGCTCCTCGCGCCGGTGCTCCCGCAGCGCCCGGACGGCCAGGGCGCCGCCTCCGGCCGAGCGGCCGATGCCAAGGTCGATCCGCCCGGGATGGAGCGCCTCCAGCACGCGGAAGTTCTCGGCGACCTTGTAGGGGCTGTAATGCGGCAGCAGAACGCCTCCGGCGCCGACTCTGATCGAGGAGGTTACGGCCGCCACATGCGCCGCAAGGATCTCCGGGCTCGATCCGGCAAGCCCGGAAGCCCCGTGATGCTCCGCGACCCAGAAGCGGGTGTATCCAAGGCGCTCCACCTCCTTCGCGAGAGCCACTGTCTGGCGGAGCGCCTCCGCCGCCGAGCTTCCCTCCGAGACCGGAGACTGGTCCAGCACGCTGAGTTTTAACATCATCAAGCCATCCTTCCGCCTTTTTCCTCAAGCGTACCAGCGTTCCGGCGCATTTTCCACAGAACATCCATTCTCCCTATAGTGCGCTTTACTCAGCCGTTTTTATGGGCGGGCAGACCCGCCGGAAGCCTTTTTGGAGAACAGGCCTATCCGCCACAACGCAAAAAAGGGACTTTCGCTCACGAACAGCAAAAGTCCCCTTCAGGCACCGCATGAAGATGTGCTTCCAAAAAGCTCGAAAAAGCCTGTTAGCGGGAGCCTACTTCGATACCGGCACGGCGTTATAATATTCCTCCAGCGTAAGACCCTGCTCCGTAAGCGTACGGGCAAGCTCCTTGCCGACATAGCGGACATGCCAGGCCTCGTACATATAGCCGGTTATGGCCTCTTTGCCTTCCGGGTAGCGGATGATGAAGCCGTACTCCGGCGCATGCTGCGCCAGCCAGTCCGCCTCCTTCGTTCCGGCGAAGCAGCTCTCCGCCGCGCATTTGCCGTCCCGTCCGGACAGGTCGATCGCCAGCCCCGTCTGGTGCTCGCTATGACCCGGGACCGCGCTGTAAGTGCGCGCCTTCTCCTCGCCGTCCCGCTTCACGTAATTGTCGAAGAGCACCGTCTGCGTCGCTTCAGAACGGTAGCCGGAGACACCGGCCAGATAGACGCCGTCCTTCTCCGCTCCGGCGAACATCTCCTCCAGAGCCGCAGCGGCTTCCTTGCGGAGCATGCGCTTCTCGATTTTCTCCTTGAAAATAAACGGCACGTTCGGATATACGAGATCCTCCGGCTTATAGCCTTCCTCCAGTCCATACTGCTTGTTCACGATAACGCCGATGCTGTCGGGCTCCGTATCGGCTTGCCGGACTTCATTGCCACCGGGTGCTCCGGAAGGTGAAGGGGCCGGAGAGACTTCGGAACCGGGCGCAGCCGTAGACGTTCCGCCGTTCAATTCCTGCTGCTCCGTCGCCGCCGAACCACCGGCGGAAGGAGACGGCGCCGTATACCGGCCTATTGCCCAGCCTGCCGCGATTACAACCAGCAGCAGCAGGGGAACCCACCATTTGCCTCGCATTGCATTTCCTCCTCAACCCGTGCGCGTTCACGTCCAAAAGTATGGGATCAACTCTTGATGTTCCGTGAAAAAAAATTCGCTTGATTTCCATAATTTCGTATTGCAGACGTACTGACCCGGTACTGCTTGTACAGCATATAGACAGCATTAAGGCGGCAAAAGTTTCAGCCGCCCGTGAAATCCCTCAACTTTCCAGTAAGGACGGCCTCAAAACCGTCTTCCCGTAGCAGCGGAAGACAAACCCGCCCGCCGCTACCTTCCGCGCGAACCTCGCGAGCCACGGGAGCCCTGTGGGCCGGTTCCACGGCCCGCCGAGCCGCTTCCCGCGCCGCGCCCGCTGCTGCCGCGTCCACCGCTGCCGTACCCGCCGCCGCTGCGCCCGGCGTCCTTCCCGCGCCCGCCTGCCCGCGGGCCGCCTTTGCCCGCCCCGCCCTGGGCGCGGGACGGCGCATTCTCCTGGCGCCCCTGCCACGCGGGCGCGCCGCTCCGGCTGGCGGCGTCTTTGACGCGCCCGCCGCCGGTATTGCCGCCGCGGCCGCCAGCTTCCCGGCCGCGATCTTCCCTGCGGCCGGACTCCCTGCTCCCGCCGCCAGCTACCGCACTGCCGCGGCCTCCAGCTTCCCGGCCGCGATCGTCCCTGCGGCCGGACTCCCTGCTCCCGCCGCCAGCTACCGCACTGCCACGGCCGCCAGCTTCCCGGCCGCGATCGTCCCTGCGGCCGGATTCCCTGCCCCGGCCGCCCGCTGCCGCGCCGCCGCGCTGCGATCGGCCGCCGGCGGCAGCTCCGCCTGCGCGGGAACCGCGTCCGCCGCGCGCCGTCTCCGGCGCGGTCTTGGCGCGTGCCGCGCTGGAAGTGGCGAATGCGGCCTCGCCGAGTTCGCCCTTCTCGTAGCGGCGCCGTTCCAGGCGCTGCGAAATGCCCTTCTCGATCATCTCGAGTCCCGCGCGGTCGCGCGGCGAAGCGAAGGTGATCGCGAGTCCCTTGCCGCCCGCACGGCCCGTGCGGCCGATGCGGTGGATGTAGCTGTCGACGTCCAGCGGCATGTCGTAGTTGAACACATGCGTCACGCCCTCGACGTCAAGGCCCCGGGCGGCGACATCCGTAGCGACCAGCAGCTGCAGCTTCGCCTCGCGGAACGTCTTCATGACAGCTTCCCGCTTGTTCTGCGACAGATCGCCATGCAGTTCATCGCAGTCATAGCCCGCTTCCTGCAGCGCTTCGTTCAGCTTCGACACCCGCCGCTTCGTCCGGCAGAAAATAATCGCCAGGTACGGCCGATCCCGTTCAATCAGCGCTTTCAGCGCCTCTTCCTTGGCGCGGTCCGTACATTCGACGACCTGCTGGCGGATGTTGTCCAGCGGAATCGGCGAGCCGCTCTTGATCACGATGTCGATCGGCTGGCGCATATAGCTTGATGCCAACTGCTTGATCGGATCAGGCATCGTCGCCGAGAACAGCATCGTCTGGCGCCGCGAAGGCACTGCCGTAATGATGCTCTCCACCTCGTCCAGGAAGCCCATGTGAAGCATCTGATCTGCTTCATCGAGCACAAGCATCGTGACGCCGCCCAAGCTCAGCGTCTCGCGGCGCATGTGATCGAGCAGTCTTCCCGGCGTTCCGATAATCAGATGCCGGCCGCCTTCCAGCTTGCGCAGCTGCTTCTCCACATCCTGTCCGCCGTATACGGCCAGGATCTTGATATCGCTCTTCTCGGTCAGCTTGCGCGCTTCCTCTGTAATCTGAAGCGCCAGCTCCCGCGTAGGAGCAAGGATCAACGCCTGCGGAAACGGCCGCTCCGGCCTGATTTTATCGAGAATCGGCAGCAGAAACGCCAGTGTCTTCCCCGTTCCCGTCTTCGCTCTTGCAATCACGTCCAGTCCCTGGACCAGCGGCGGAATCGCCTCCACCTGCACGGGAGTAGGCTGTGCAATGCCCTGCCCCCGAAGAATCCCGGTCAACTCTTCCGAAACCCCCAACTCTTTAAATCCTGGCATTCTTATCACCTTCTTCTTTCATGTGTAGTAACGTTTCATCCGACATAAAAGCGGAACAACTCCTGCCGGAGTTCTTCCGCCCTAATCGGTTATGTTATATTGTTTGGCCCGCAGGGAGCTAGAACCTTCCCGATTTAAAAATCGAATACAGCAGCCACAAAAACATCAGCAGCGCGATCACCGAGCCGATCTCGACGGTCGGGAAATTCCAAATCATCGAAGGGTCCCGCCGCAGCGACGAGCCGATGATTAGACCGACCATGATAATGCTGAACGACAGCAGCACAATGCTGAACGACAGCCGATTCCCGATCCGGTCCAGCTTGCGGAGCAGGTTCTGGACTTCGGGAACGCCGACCTCCACCTTCAGCTTGCCTTTGCCGATCAGCTCCGACAGCTGGCGGGCCTGTCCCGGCAGCTCGATAAGGCTTTCCGCGATCTCCGCCACCCCGCCGACCAGCTTGCGCTGAAGCCGTCCGCCGCTGAAGCGCTGCTTCACCAGCTTCCGGCCGAAAGGCTCGGCCATCTGGATGATGCTGAAGCCGGGATCGAGATCCGTGACCACGCCTTCCAGGGTCAGCATCGTCTTTCCGAGCAGCGTCAGCTCCGCCGGAACGACCAGCTGGTGGCGCTGCGCTACTGCGAACAAATCGTTCAGTGCCCGTCCGATGCTGACCTGGCTGAACGGGACGTCGTAGTAATCCTCCCTCAGCCGGTCTACATCCTCATATATTGCCGAACGGTTCGCTTCCTCCGGGACTACCCCGAGGCGGAGAATCGCCCGGACCATTGCATCCGTATTCCGGCGCATCAGCGCGATGATGAGGCTCGACAAATGATCCTTCGTCTCCTCGTTGAGACGCCCGACCATTCCGAAATCAATCAGCGCGATTTTGCCTTCACGGGTAACCATCACATTCCCGGGATGGGGATCGGCATGAAAGAAGCCGTCGATAAAAATCTGCCGCAGCATCATATCCACCAGCCGCTCAGCCGTATCCTTCAGACTGATTCCCTGGCTAAGCAGCGCCTCCCGGCGGTTCAGCGTAATGCCCTCCACATATTCCATGGTCAGCACCCGGGAGGAGGAGTACTCCCAATAGATTGCCGGAATATAGACCGATTTATTATCCGCCAGCTGCTGTGCGATCCGCTCTGCGTTCCGCCCCTCCTGGGTGTAATCCAGTTCGCTGAGAAGGGATCTGGAGAATTCCTCCGTCATCCGGTAAATGCCATACTGTCTTGCCCAGGCCATGCGCCTCTCGGCAAGCGCCGCCAGATCACGGAGAATTTCCAGGTCCCGGGTCATGATTCGCGTCACTCCGGGCCGCTGAATTTTGATGGCCACAGCCTGGCCGCCGTGGAGCACACCACGGTGTACCTGGCCGATGGAGGCCGCCGCAAGAGGGTCCGCTTCGAAGGATTCGAACACCTCTTCGAGAGTCAGACCAAGCTCCTGCTCCAGAATATGCCGGGCCGTATCCGCGGGAAAAGGCGGAACATGGTCCTGCAGCTTGACCAGTTCCTGAATGATCGGCTCCGGGAGCAGGTCGGACCGGGTGCTCGCCAGCTGGCCGAGCTTGACGAAGGTCGGCCCCAAGTCCTCCAGGACGAGGCGAATCCGTTCCCCGAGGCTTCGTCCCGAGTGCTCCTCCTGCGTCACAAGCCGGCGGGGGAGCGAGAGCACCCGGTACAGTCCCAATTCCTCTACCATATAGCCGAAGCCATGACGCATCAGCGCCATGGCGATCGTCCGGTAGCGTCCGGCATGTCTGATCCGAACCATTCCTCAATCCGCGCCGGAATCCGGCAGGCGGTCGTCGCTGGCGGAGTACGTGCCCTCCAGGCGCGAAATTCCCTCCAGCTCTGCCAGACGGCGTTCCAGTACGGCGATCCGTTCTTCCAGTGCGGCGACATCGCTCTTAACCGGAACATCCAGCTCCTTCAGCACGCGCTGCACCTGTTCCTGGACAGCCGTTTTGAAGGAGCTCCGTTCCTCTTCGCCCCGCTCGATCAGCCGGTCAACAAGCGCGCGCGATTCGGAGGGTGCAACCTCGCCCCGCTTCACAAGCTCGTCTACAGCCTTCTCTATCTTTTCCTTGCTGACAACGGTGAGACCTACGCCCAAAGAGATAGCTTTCTTAAACAAATCGCTCATCATCTTCTCCTCCTAGAGTATCCGTTAATAGCAGGCAACGGGTAAATTATACCCCAAGCTGTGGGGAACAACAAAAACAGGTGAACTTATTGAACGTGCGGAATCCGCGCCGCCCAGGTGGCGGCCTGAAGCAGGAGCTTGCGCACTTCCGGGTGACGGAACGAAGGCTCGTGATGACCCGGCATGAGATACACTACCCGTCCCAGCCCGTAGCTGTGACACCAGGCCGCAGGCCAGGTTTCGCCGTCCGCTTCGTACTCCATTAGAACCGTCTTCTCGGTGAAGGGATCGAACTCATACCGGTAAGGCTCTTCCTCCAGCGCAAAATCCTCAACGCCCTCCATAATGTCATGATCATGCGCCAGCACCCGGAATTGCAGAGGCGTGTACGGGGGATGGCCCGTAAATTTGGCTCCGATCAACTGGGCGAGCTCATAACGGTTCGCGAGCGAGAGACCGGTATGTACAACGATAAGTCCGCCGCCGCCCGACACATAACTCAGCAGGCCCGACGCCTGCTGCGGGGAGACAGACTCGTTCCACAGCTCATTGTAGGCGATGCACAGATCATAGCTGCCGAGATTCTCGGCCAGCATCATTTTTTTATTTTCCGTACACTGGACAGTCATTAATTCATTCAGAACATGGGTAATCTGCTTATCCACTCCCTGAAGCGGATGAAAGCGGGGATGTGTATACTCACCCAGCAGCAGACATTTTCTTTTATCCATAAAAGGAGTCCTCCTTGTGCGTCGAATCCAGTATTGCTGCCTTTATTGTAAGGAAAATGGTGCCGGATGTCCATGTAAGCCTGCATATTGGCCGCGCCTCCCGCCATGCCAAAGAGCATTCCCTCCCGAATACCCGGTCGGAAATGCTCCTTGTGTCTGCCTGAGAATCCGGCTGCTACTGCCGCGCCGCGAGATAGCGGCCAAGCTCCACAATCATGCTGCCCATCCGCTCCTGCTCCGGCACGACGATGCGGCTGATTCCCGCTTCCTTCAATGAATCGGCGGTCACCTTACCAACCGAAACCGCAAGCACGGAAGTCTCAAATGCTTCAAGCATGGCGGGCAGCATGCCCCGGCTCTCCGCATATTCCGCCAGAAACCGGATTTGCGGCGCGCTCGTAAAGGTGACGGCATCCACCTTTCCCTGAATAATCTCTTCCAGAAGCAGCGCAAGGCTCTCCTCCTCGGGCGGGAGATGCTTGTAGGGAAGAATCTGCTGGACGGAGGCTCCCGCTTCCTGCAGCCAGGCGTTCAGCCTCGGCGCGGGATCGCCGTGAAGCTGCAGCACAGCTCTGGCGCCTCTGAGATCATAAGCCTCAAGGCCTCTGATGAGACCTGAGGTGCTTCCGTCATCGTCTCTCACTGCCGGAACAAGCCCACGTTTCTTCAGGGCGTTCACGGTCTTGTAACCCCTGGCGGCAATTTTCGATCCTGCCAGGACCTCCCGGAACTTCTCCTCAAGCCCCATCGCGGCCGCTGACTCGAACAGAGCGTCAAGCCCCATGCCGGTCGTCAGAATGCTCCAGTCCGGCGGATCGGCGATCCAGGCCGCAAGATCCCGGCGAAGCTCCTCCCCATCCAGAAAGACCGTTCCTTGAGCGGGCCGCAGCAGTGCCGTTCCACCCATATTGGTCACCAGCTTGGCCAGCTCTTCCGATTTTCTCGGACCGGCAAGAGCGATGGTGACTCCTTGTAATTGATCTGCCATGTCGCGGCTCCTCCCTCTTCTCTTCGCTGTAGTTGATTCTCAGTATACTTGCAAGAGTGCCCGGAAGAAAAGACCGGCCCCGCCTTTTCGGGCAGGGCCGGGGATATTTAGCTTGCGATTCCGGATGACGATCCGTCTTCGCCGGAATGGGCGTCATCTTCGGACCGGACGACTGGCTCACCAGGGGCTTCGAATTGTTCATCCGAATACAGCTTGAACCGGCTGACCAGCGCCTGAAGCTCGTCCGCCAGACGGCTGAGATCCGCGGATGACGAGGCAATCTCCTCGACCGAGGCCAACTGTTCCTCCGCCGCTGCCGAGATCATCTCCGTATTGGCGGCCGTCTCCCGGGAGACCAGACCGATCTCCTCCATCGCCGCCCCCATGCCGTCGGCTTCCGCCGACAGAGTGCGGACGCCTTGGCTCATGGCTTCAATCTTGTCCGCAGCTCCCTTGACCGCCTTGCGGATCCGGGAGAAAGAACGGCCGCTGGTGTCGACGGCTATAACGCCATCCGACACCTTTTCCTTGGCATCGTCCATCAGTGCCGACGCTTCCTTCATTTCACTGTGGATGGCCTGGATCACATCAGCGATTTCACTGGCCGATTTCTCGGATTGCTCAGCCAGCTTGCGAACCTCTGCCGCGACGACTGCGAAGCCCCGGCCCTGTTCGCCGGCACGCGCGGCTTCAATAGAAGCGTTAAGAGCCAGCAGATTGGTCTGGCGGGCGATGCCCATGATCAGCTCGACAATCCCGCCGATGCGTTCACCCCGCTCGTTCAGGGTCCCGATCACCGTGCTTAGCTGCTCAACCGTTTCATGGATGCCGTTGATTTTATCGACAACCATTATTACAGCATCGTTGCCTGACACCGCCGTGTCCGTGGTCTTCCCCATCACCAGGGACACCTCGTTCATGTAGTTCGACAGGTTCGCCACTTCCGCCGTGGTGGCCGAAGTGCCTTCCACGCCGCGCGCCGCACTCTTCAGCTGACGCTCGCCTCCGGCCGCCACTTCCTGAATCGCCACGGTGACATGCTCGATGGCTTTCGTCGTCTGCTCCGCGCCTGCAGTCAGCTCTGCTGCCGAGGAGGAGACATTGTCGGTCATTTCCCGGACACCGATAATCATCTCTCTAAGGCTCGTGACCATCGCCTTGAAGTTCGCGGCCAGCTCGCCGATTTCATCATTTCCAAAAGAGCCGATATCCTGGGAGAGATCGCCACGGCTGATGACCTCGGTTGCCTGTCCGAGCCGGCGGATCGGTTTCAGAAGCGAGCGGATCATGAAGACGATCAGCACCAGCGCGAGCAGAACGGACAAAGTGAGCACGATGATAACCGTGTTCCGGACTTCCACCGAGGCTTCCGAGATTTCACTCTTGTCGATGGTGCCGGCGATTCTCCAGCCCGTCGCCTTATTGATCAGATAGGTCATCTCTTTGGGAACTCCGTTATATGTATAATCGAAGGTGGCGGAATCCTTGTCGAACATTTTCAGGAAAAAAGCCTGCTCCGCTTCCTTGCCGACCGTCTCTATCGGGTGTACGACGAACCTCTTGCTGCTGTCTATAATGAAAATGTATCCCCTCTTGCCAACGTTCATGTCGACCAGCTCCGCAAGCTGCTTCAGGTTGAGCTGCATGACAAATACACCGTCCCCATCCTTCAGAACGGAGGATATAGAGACGACCGTTTCTTTGTGTTCATTCTGGGATACCGGGGAAATGACGACGCCCTGTCCCTTCTTGACGGCGTTCACATAGGAGGCTTCGGTCCGCAGGTCAAAGCCCGCAGGCAGCGATTCGTCCGACGAAGTAACAACGTTGCCCTGCTTGGTCCCCACGTATACGTTCAGCACATCGGGATGCATGGCGGCATATTCCTTCAGCCTGCCTTTCAGCTCTTCATAGCCCGATCCGTTCGGATCGCTGTTGACTGTGGCGGATGAGAGTGCGTCGACGAAATATTTGACGTCATTGATTTTGGAGGCCATATTATTATCGACGATCTCATTGACCGTCTCCACGCTCTCACGGGCACTTCCAGCCAGTTGGGCGCCCAGGTTGGCGCTTGCAGACCTGAAGGTAAGACCCGCGACGACAAGGCTAGGGATGAGCAGCACAATCAGGTACGTCACCGCCAGCTTGGTACGCATATTCAGGCGCGCCTTCTTCTTTGGTTCAGGCATTTCCAATCCCCCATTTCTTTCTGTTACCCTTGTGTACACGCCTAAGAATATGGGAGTCAGACCTGCCGGATCGCGGGCAACGCTTCTTGAACTTACAGCATCAGTGCCGCAGGCGTACTAGGGAGATACGGTCGCATACATAAGGTATATCAGTATATCGGCACCTATCAGCCATTTTTTTACTTTATATTGTGCAAAACAGCACAAAGACGCCTCCTTCGTTCTTGCCTGTGAAGGAGACGCCTTTCGATTCAGCTATTCGTTTCGTTGTTCCAGATCGCTCTGTTCCGCCTTCGGGGCGGGACTTAGTTCACTACTTTGCTGCGGCAGGATGGGCATACGCCGCTGAAGACGACATGCGCATGGCCGATGCTGTACCCGGTCTCTTTCGCGACCGAATCCATCCAGGGCTCCGGCACATGCGTCATGACCTCGTCGACGGCTCCGCACACCTCGCAGATGATATGCTGGTGCTCATCCATCCGGGCATCGTAACGGCTTGCCGCTTCGCCCAGCTTCAGCTCGCGGATCAGCTGCTTGTCAGTCAAATAGCGGAGGGAGTTGTACACGGTTCCATAAGCAAGGTTATGTCCCTTCTCGACGAGACGGTTCATCACATCGGAGGCGGTTGGATGGTCATGGGAATCACGGACAATATTATAGACAGCTTGACGCTGTGAAGTCAGGTTTATATGTCTCACATCAATCATCCTAACTATTTTATTTTTAGATCAAGTATAAATCGTTTGTGTGTTCCGGTCAATCCGGTCGAGTCATTCCTAGTAAAAGGAAACCGAAAACAAGCGGCAATCCGAAAAATCGCCAATATTTCGATCCAATTCGACAAAAAACGTCAACACTTTTACTATAAATTCCGATAAAATAGACTCGAACCGCAACTGATTACGTCCAAGCCATATTGGGCAGAGGAGCTCAAGATTTTCCTATGTTGATAATCGAACTACTGAACAGCCTTTTCGCTAATTTCTGCATTCTCGTTACGTTTCTGTTTCTTTCGGGGATGCTGTCCAAAAAATACAATATCGCCGGACATTCCGTCAGCAGGATTACCCGTGTCAGTGCGGGACTGCTCTTCGGATGCTTCGGCATCGTCTTGATGAGCTATTCGTTTCCTGTCGGCCCGGACACCTACGCGAATCTAAGACATCTGACCATCGTGCTGATATCCTCGTATATCGGCTGGCTTCCCGGTCTGATCTGCACCATGCTATTGTCCGTTAGCCGCATCTTAATATACGGGGCTTCCTATAATTCGATCTCAGCCGCGGTTTCCCTGCTGATTGGCGGCCTCTTATGCTGCTGGATCTCCCTGCTTCCGTGGTCGCGCCTGCGCAAGGTAACCGTCAGCAATTTGCTCTGTCTGGGCATTACACTGGTGACGCTTGTGAACAACCTGGGGGATATCCGGCTTGTTATGGACTTTTACCCGCTGCAGTTCGCCGTTACGGTCGCCGCCGGTCTTGCCATCTATTATGTCGCCGAATATATTTACCGCTCCAACGACCTCTATACCCAGCTTGAGCTGAACGCTACGACCGACTACCTGACCAGCCTGAATAACCTCCGCCAGTTTCACCGGCATCTGGATACGGAGATTGCCCGAGCCGAACGCCGGGGAGAGTGCCTGTCGCTTCTCGCCATCGATATCGATCATTTCAAGCAGATCAACGACACCTACGGCCACCCTGCGGGGGACGCGATCCTGAAGGAGTTCGCCCGCCGTCTCTCGAGCATTTCCCGGACCTACGATATCGTGTCCCGGAACGGCGGAGAGGAATTCACCGTCATCCTTCCGGATTGTCCGCTGTATCAGGCGCAGAAAGCTGCGGAACGAATCCGTGCAGCGGTAGACGGCGTCAACTTCACGCTCCCTGCCGGCAAGAAAATCCACATTACCATTTCAGTCGGAGCGGCTTCTTATCCGGAGAGCATTCAGGACCCTGACGGAGCCCTGCTCTTCCAATACGCAGACAAAGCGTTGTATGCCGCCAAAAATGCGGGCAGAAACAAAGTGTGCACCGCCGATTACTGAACAGATTCAAGGTCATAATCCGAGGCGTAACGATATCAAGAATCGTACAGGGTTGTACAAAGGCTTGGTATCATTATCGGCACTAATCCAACGGAATGTAACATCACCGGGCACGTACAGCCGAACTTATCGTTCATCGGCACGGGCACGTCCGACCTCGGACAGATGCGGCCCGCTACCTCATTTAACCGCCTTTGCCGATAATCCGGGAACCCGCCAGAGAATCTATGGAGAAGCTGTCCGGTCTCTTCATAATTCGACCCTCGGCTGTTCCTTAGCTGCCGCAAGAACCCTTCATCGCTATCCCCTCTTTCCACTGCCGTTTCAAGTCCTTCCCGCAGATTGGCGTCTTCCGCTTCAATTCATGAAGTACACCCCAAGTTTCTATTCCCGCTTCAGTGGTAATAAATGAAATGATGACTGTATAATAAAGGAGGAAACGGGATGGACCCGGAGAATAAATGGCCGGAAAGTCTGCCGAAGCTGCCCAAATCGCTATGGAGAGAAACAACGGAGCTGCCGTCTTTTCCAAGACTGGCAGAGGATCATACGACCGAGGTAGCCATCGTCGGCGGAGGGATCACCGGTATAACAACGGCTTACCTGCTGACGGAGGCCGGCTATAAGGTCACACTCCTTGAAGGAGACAAGCTGCTGACCGGCACGACAGGCTTCACAACCGCCAAGATTACGGCCCAGCACGGACTGATCTACGATACGCTGGTGAAGCATTTCGGAGAAGAACAGGCGCTGGCTTACTTCCGTTCGAACAGCGAAGGGATGGAGTGGATTCTGCAAACAGCGGAGAAACTCGGCCTATCCTGTGGAATACGGCGTGAGGATGCCTATCTGTACAGTCCTCTCGGCGACGACAAGACGCTGAAGAGCCTGACAGAGGAATTCGAGGCTTACCGCAAGCTTGGCCTTCCCGGCGAATGGGTTGACTATGTGTCTCTGCCCATGCAGGTTGGCGGAGCAATCAAGCTTCCGGGGCAGGCCCGCTTTCATCCTCTCGAATATTTGAAGGGGCTGCTGCAGAAAGTTCTGGATAAAGGCGGAATCGTCTATGAGCATACGGTTATTGCCGAAAAGGTGGAAAGTGACGGCGGACTCACGCTGTTCACCGAGCGGGGTGAGCACCGGATCAAGTGCCGGCATGCGGTCTCGGCTTCTCACTTTCCCTTCTACGACGGCGGCCATCTGTACTTCTCGCGCCTTCACGCCGAGCGCTCCTATGCGCTGGCCTTCGAACCCGAAACGGATTATGAAGGCGGCATGTACCTGAGTGCCGGAGGACCGAAGCGCTCTCTCCGGGCGGTCGAATGGGAAGGCAAGCGGCTCATTATCGCAGGCGGCGAGAACCACAAGACCGGACAGAGCAAGTGCACGTTCGGCCATTTCGAGAATTTGGAGGTATTCGCCGGGGAGCTCCTGGGCATCCGGTCCATTCCCTTCCGCTGGTCAGCCCAGGATCTCGTAACGGTGGACCAGGTCCCCTATATCGGCCAAATGTCCGATGATAAGGAGATCTATGTGGCCACAGGCTTCGCGAAGTGGGGGATGACAAGCGGCACCCTGGCGGCCAGGCTCATCGCCGACCATATCATGCGCAGGCGCAATCCGTACACGGAGCTCTATGATCCGTCCCGTTTCAAGGCAAATCCCGGCATCCGAAACTTCCTTGCGCAGAACCTGAACGTAGCGAAAGAGCTTGTGGAAGGCAAAGTGGAATTCACCCGCAGGAAACTGGAAGAGCTTCATCCAGGCGAAGGTGCGGTGGTCCGCCATGACGGCAAACGCGTCGGTGCCTACAAAGACCCCGAGGGCGGCCTCCATCTGGTGGACCGGACCTGCACGCACATGGGATGCGAATGCGAATGGAACGAGAGCGAACGTTCCTGGGACTGCCCCTGCCACGGCTCCCGCTACTCCTATGACGGCGAAGTGCTGGAGGGACCGGCAGTCGAACCGCTGGCCAAGGTGGAGCCATAAACCCGCCTTAGGCCAGTGGAGGACACCAAGCGGAAGACACAAGAATAAACAGCTTAAACCTACTACTAATTCATGAAGGAGAGATTGGATCGATGGAACTTCGAGGAAAAACGGCTGTCATTACCGGTGCCGGCAAAGGTATCGGCAAGGCTCTGGCGCTGGCGCTGGCCAAGGAGGGCGCTAATCTGGGATTGATCTCGCGGACGGCTGCTGATCTGGAGGCGCTGAAAGCCGCCATTGCCCAGGAATATGATGTGAAGGTCAGCGTAGCAGTGGCAGACATTTCGATCCGGGAAGCAGCCGAGCAGGCAGTAGCCGCGCTTCAAAGCGAGCTGGGTACGTTCGACGTGTTAGTCAACAATGCCGGCGTGGCGACCTTCGGCACCGTTGCAGAGATGGACCCCGAGGTATGGAAGCGGCATATCGATATCAATCTGTTCGGAACCTATTATGTTACCCATGCCGCGCTGCCCTCGATGATCGAGCGAAAGAGCGGCAACATTATCAATATATCCTCCACTGCGGGAGAACGCGGATTCGCCACAGGCTCCGCTTACTGCGCGTCCAAGTTCGCGCTGATGGGCTTCACGGAAGCGCTGGCGCAGGAAGTGCGCAAATCCAATATCCGGGTCGTCGCGCTTACGCCGAGCACGGTCAACACCCCGCTCGCCGAGAATGCGGGACTGCCGATCGGGGACGAGGACCGGATGATGCAGCCGGAGGATGTTGCCGAACTCGCGCTGGCTGCGCTCAAGCTGCCGGACCGCGTGTTCGTCAAGACCGCCGGAATCTGGACGACCAATCCGCAATAGTCAAATGCCTGACGCCGGAATCCCATCACCATCACCTTGAGGAGCTGATCACATGCTGGTAGTCACGAACACGATCAAAGTGAAGGAAGGCGCCGGAGCAGCGCTGGCCGGGCGCTTCACGGGAAACGGCGGGGTACAGACAATGCCCGGCTTCGTCCGCCTGGAAGTATGGCACGGCGCTCCAAAGGATGGAGCGGAGGAATTGAAAATCTGCACTGTCTGGGAAAATGAAGAGGCGTTCAAGGGCTGGACATCGAGCGAGGCGTTCCGCCAGTCCCATCGCGGTGCCGGGAAGAACGATGACATCCTCGGAGCTTCGTTGGATAAATATGAGCTACTCGCCCGCGTCTCTCCGGGCGAGTAAGCGGTCTACGCCGGGGCGGCAACGGCAGCCCCGGCATAAGCGCGGACCCGCGTGAATAGCCAAGCCTGCTGCAGCGCCGGCTTGGCTAAGGGCGGGTCCGCGCGCCGGGGCTTCGCGCAAGGCCCCGGCGGCTCTACATGCGCAGCGGCAGTCCGCGCTGCGCGTGCCACAAGCCCGGACGGCTCTGCCCGTCCGGGCCGCAAGATCCGGCGGCGCATAGGCCGCCGGAATGCCAAGAACCCCAGGCTCCGCATCAATTGCGGAACCTGGGGTTCTTGGCTGTGCCGGGGCGAGAGCGCGGGTACTCAGTCCGCGCTCTCCGCCCCGGCCTCCGGGACGGCCTTCAGGCGTCCCGGCCAGAAGGCCCGCTTCCCGAACAGCGTCGTGATCGCGGGCACCAGGAACGGCCGCACCGCGAAGGTGTCCAGCAGGACGCCGAGCGCGGTGATGACGCCGAACTGCACCAGCACCTGGATCGGCAGCGTCGCCAGCACGGCGAAGGTTCCGGCCAGAATCAGGCCGGCCGAGGTGATGACCGAGCCGGTCTCGCTGACGCCTTCGGAGATGGCCTGCTTCAGCGGCATTCTCCGGCTCTTTTTCCAAATGTTCGAGATCATGAAGATGTTGTAGTCCTCGCCAAGCGCCACCAGGAAGACGAACGAATACAGCGGGATGGCCCCCTGGATGGCATCGGCTCCGAGCAGGTAATGAAGAATCAGCCAGCCCAGTCCAAGAGCAGAGAAGAAGGACAGGATAACAGTGCCCACCAGATACAGCATCGCCGTGATTGAGCGCAGATACAGCAGCAGAAGCAGCGCAATCAGACCGATAACGACCGGAATGATCAAATCCTGATCCCGGTTGCCGACTTCCCGGTTATCATACTGCGTCGCGGTCTGACCGCCGATCCAGATGCTTGCCTCGGGATTCGCCAGCTCCGATTCATCAAGCGCCTGCTCCACCGTCGCCCGCAGCGCCGGGATATGGTCCATGGCCTCCTGCGAATAAGGATTGGCCTTGAACAAAATCTCAAAAGACTTAATATTCGCGTTCTTCGCGCCGGATTTCGGATCGGCAACCGAATCCACATAGGACAGCGAGGACAGCACCGACTTCAAATCCTCCGGCGCCACTTTGCCCTGCGTATCGACCATCAGGGTGACCGGCGCAAGCTCGCCGGGCGAGAATTGGCTGCCGATCAGGTCAAAGCCTTCTCTGGACTCCATGTCTTTCGGGAAGGAGGACAGCAGGTCATAAGTGAACTTGATGCCCCCGGAGAACGAAGCCAGAATACCGAGCACGAGCACAGAGCTGATAACAACGGTCCACGGACGGGAAACGACGAGCCGGCCGATCTTTCCTTTGCGCGAAGGCTTCTGGCTTGGAGCCGGCTTGCCCTTGGCCGCTGCCCGTTCCTTCTCCATATCGCCGGTGCGCGGAATGAAGGGAAAGAAGGAGGCGCGGCCGAAGATCGCCAGCAGCGCCGGAACGAGCGTCAGGCTCGCCAGGCCCATGACGAAGATGGATAAGCTGAACGGAATCGCGAAGCGGTGGTAGGCTCCGTACTTCGCAAGCAGGAGCGCCAGCAGCGCGAGCACTACCGTGAAGCCGCTCATCGCGATCGCGCCGGAGGAGCTTCCGAGCGCACGGGTCAGCGCACGGCTGACGCTCCGTTCTTCATGCAGCAGTTGACGGAAGCGGGAGATCAGGAACAGGCAGTAATCCGTTCCGGCACCGAACAGCAGCACGGTCATAATGGATACCGCCTGCGAATCAATCGTGATCACGCCCTCCTGCGCCAGCTTGCCGAGCAGCGGACCGGTCACGCCGTAAGCGAAGCCCACGGCAACAAGCGGAATAATCGCCAGCAGCGGCGAGCGATAAATCAGAAGCAGGAAGATCAGCACAAGCACGACTGTCGCAATCAGCAGTGAAACGTCGGCATCCTTGAATAATCCGGTGGCGTCAATGGAGATGCCGACCGGTCCGGACACCCGGAGCGTCAGCTCACCGCTATCCAGCTTCGCCGAGCTGACGTCTGTTCCTGTCTCCTTCCGGATCATTTCCTTCAGCTCGGATACGCTGTCCCCCAGCTTGTCACTGTCCGCGCTCTTGTCATACAGGAGAGGCGTAACCAGCGTGCTCCCGTCCTGCGAAAGCTCCGCCTTCAGCGCCTGCGGAGGCAGCTGGCCAAGCGGCGGAACGGTGGCGACATAGGCAGGCGGCTGCTTCGCCAGGTTGTTATACAGTGCTCCAATATGAGCCAGGTCCTCGTCACTCATACCGCCCTCACGGTGCCACACCAGCAGGGCCGGAACGCCGTCATCCGACGGGAATTCCCGCTCGGCCACGGCCGCCGCCTGCACGGAAGCCGCGCTGTCCGGCAAATTGGCGGCATTGTTGTCTACCTGCGAATTAACCGCCGGCCACATCGCGCTTAATGCGCCAACGATGATGATCCAGACCAATAGCGTCACCCATTTTCCGGTACGTCCGGCCACCCATTGTCTATAGCCTTTCATCGATTTCCTCCCCTTCTGAACGTGATGATATTATTAAAATGAACGTCGGGTCATTTTTCTCCAACTAATCATACCCGCTCTGCTGTTCAAGAGCAAATCATTACTTCAGAATAAGGTGCTCCGTCCAAATCAACAACGCCTCTCCCGGGCAGCCCTCCAGGGCCGCCGCAGAAGAGGCGTTCACTTCATAATGCTGCGTATGAAGCCAGAACGAGCTTGCGCGCGTCCAGGCTTATGTTATCAGCGCCGCTTAACCAACATCGGGCAGATCGCCCTCGGAGAACTGGCTGTTGTACAGGTCGGCGTAGAATCCGCCTTGTCCCAGAAGCTCCTCATGCGTACCCTGCTCGATCACCGTTCCGTGGTTCATCACCAGGATCAGATCGGCGTCGCGGATTGTGGACAGACGGTGGGCGATGACGAAGCTGGTCCGTCCCTGCATCAGGGTGTTCATCGCCTTCTGGATCTGAACCTCTGTCCGCGTATCGACGCTGCTTGTCGCTTCGTCCAGAATCAGGATCGACGGGTCCGCCAGGATTGCCCGGGCGATCGTCAGCAGCTGCTTCTGGCCCTGCGAAATATTGGAGGCTTCTTCGTTCAAAATCGTATCGTACCCTTGCGGCAGCGTGCGGATAAAATGATCCGCATGCGCGGCCTTGGCGGCCCGGACGACATCGGCTTCCGAAGCGCCCTCGCGCCCGTAGGCGATGTTGTCGCGAATCGTGCCGTTAAAGAGCCATGTATCCTGAAGCACCATGCCGAAGCGGCGGCGAAGGTCGCTCCGCTTCATGTCGGTGATATCGACGCCGTCGATCAGAATCTGTCCGCCGTTCAGCTCGTAGAAGCGCATCAGAAGGTTGATCAGCGTCGTTTTGCCTGCGCCGGTCGGTCCGACAATCGCGATCGTCTGTCCGGGGTTGACCTGAATGTTCATATCCTCAATCAGAGGCGCATTCTCCTTGTAGCCGAACTTCACGTGGCGGAATTCCACGGCGCCCTTATCCTCGGAGGCTGGCAACGAAACTGCCGTTTCCGGCACTTCCTCTTCCTCGTCGAGCAGTTCGAACACCCGCTCCGCGGAAGCGATTGTCGATTGAATGATGTTGGCGATGTTGGCCGTTTGGGTGATCGGCATCGTGAACTGGCGGGAATACTGAATGAAGGCTTGAATATCGCCGACATCGATCATTTTCTTAGTGACGAATATGCCGCCGACCACACAGACCAATACATAGCCCAGGTTGCCGATGAACATCATGAGCGGCATGATAATGCCGGACATGAACTGTGCGCGCCAGCCGGAATTATACAGCTCGGCATTAATCCGGTCGAACTCTTGAAGCGATTTGCGCTCCTGGCCGAACGCCTTGACGATCCGGTGGCCCGTATACATTTCCTCGACATGGCCGTTAAGCTGGCCCAGCGATTTCTGCTGGCCGACGAAATACGATTGCGACCGCTTCGTAATGGCCATAATAACCACAAAGCTGAGCGGCAGCGTAATGATGGTAATCAGTGTAAGCCATGGGCTGATCGTCAGCATCATGATGACCACGCCGATGATCGTGACGATGGAGGTAATCAGCTGGGTCAAGCTCTGCTGCAGCGTGGTGCTGATATTGTCCACGTCGTTGGTGGCCCGGCTGAGAATTTCCCCGTGGGTCCGGGAGTCAAAATATTTGAGCGGCAGCCGTTCCAGCTTGCTGTTGATCTCCTCGCGCATCGTGTATACGACGCTCTGGGCCACACTGGCCATCACATATTGCTGAATATAGCTGAACAGGGCGCTGAACAGATACAGTCCTCCCAGAATCAGCAGAATCTCGTTGATATAACCCCAATCGATGGAGGCTCCCGGGACACCCTTCATCATGGCGATGGCGCCTTCGAACAGCTTCGTTGTCGCCTTGCCCATGACCTTCGGGCTGAAAATGCTGAACACCGTACTGAGAATGGCGGTAGCCAGCACGATCAGAAGCTGGATCTGCTTCGGACGCAGGTAGCGGATCAGCCGGCGCAGCGTTCCTTTGAAATCCTTGGCCTTCTCAGCCGGCATGCTCATGCCGGGAGGGCCTCCTCCCCCAGGTCCGAAACCTCTGCGCGGCGGCTGCTGGGGGCGTTTGAATTCCTGATTGTTCTCGCTCATGCGATCTCCTCCTCTGACAGCTGCGAGGATACGATCTCGCGGTATACCTCGCTATTTGCAAGCAATTCGCGGTGATTGCCGATTCCGGCGATCCGGCCTTCATCCAGCACGATGATCCGGTCGGCGTCCATGACGGTGCTGACCCGCTGGGCGACAATCAGAACTGTCGACTCGGTCGTCTCTCCCTTCAGAGCGGCGCGCAGCTTCGCGTCGGTCTTGAAGTCAAGCGCCGAGAAGCTGTCGTCGAACAGATAAATCTCCGGCTTCCGCACAAGCGCCCGCGCGATCGACAGGCGCTGCTTCTGCCCGCCGGACACGTTGTTGCCGCCCTGGGCAATCTCCGAATCGAAGCCGTCCTTCATCTTGGAGACGAAATCGAGCGCCTGCGCTACCTCGGCTGCATGACGGACTTCCTCGTCGGTTGCGTCTTCCTTGCCGTACTTGATATTTTCAGTGACAGTGCCCGTGAACAGGACGGCCTTCTGCGGCACATAGCCGATTTTCGCCCGAAGCTCTTCCTGCGTCATTTCACGGACATCCACGCCGTCCACCAGCACCTGGCCCCCTACGACATCGTAGAACCGGGGAATCAGGCTGAGCAGCGTCGATTTGCCGGAGCCCGTACCGCCGATAATGGCCGTGACTTCGCCGGGGCGCGCGCTGAACGTGATGTCCGAAATCGCCGGCTGCTCCGCTCCCGGATAGGAGAAGGAGACTTCCTTGAATTCCACATAGCCCCGAAGCGGCTGATCGGATTCCACTGCCTCGGTGAGGTCTGTCTCCGATTCGTTCAGCCCCGACACTTTAACCTCGGGATCGGTAATTTCCGGAACCATATCAAGCACTTCATTGATCCGGATCGCAGATGCGGATGCCCGGGGAATCAATACGAACATCATGGAGACCATAACGAGCGAGAACATGATCTGCATCGCGTATTGAATGAACGCCATCAGTGAGCCGACCTGCAGGTTCCCATTGCCAATGCGGATGCCGCCGAAATACAGGATAGCGATCATGGAAAAGTTCATCACGAACATCATCATCGGCATCAGCAGCGCCATGATTTTGTTAACCTTGATTGCGGTATCCGTCAAATCGCGGTTGGCCGCGGTAAAGCGTCTGTTCTCATGCTCCGTGCGGTTGAAGGAGCGAATGACGCGGATGCCGACCAGATGCTCGCGGAGCACAAGGTTGAGTTTATCCAGCTTGACCTGAATAGCCTTGAACAGCGGCAGCCCTCTCATGCCTACAGAAGCGATGGCCAGCACGAGCACCGGGACCACCACTACGAAAATAAGGGACAGCTTCGCATCCTCGGACACCGCCATAATCAGACCGCCGATCATCATCATCGGAGCGCCGACCATCATCCGCAGCATCATCGTGAGGACGGTCTGAACCTGCGTGATATCATTCGTCGTCCGGGTAATCAGGGAGGCCGTTCCGAGCTTGTCGAACTCGGTCAGCGTAAAATTCTCCACATGGTTGAACACACGGGACCGGATCCGCTGTCCGAAACCTACGGATACCCGCGCTGACAGGAAGCTCGCAACGATCGAGCAGATCGCGCCGCCGCCCGCAACAAGCAGCATGAATCCGCCGATCTGCCAAATGTATGACCGGTCTCCCTGAACAATGCCCTTATCCACGATGTCCGACATCAGTGTAGGCAGGTACAAATCGCCCATCGACTGGAGGAACACCAGCAGAAGAATCGCGGTAATCGGCAGCCAGTATGGCTTTAACTGTCTGAATAGTTTAATCATCCTCGTCATCTCCGTTCATCGGTAAGTCTTCAAGCCGGGGCGGCGGATTCTGACTGATAAATTCCTTAACCTTTATCAGCAGATCGGCCAGCCGGTCGCTGTCTTCCTCTCCCAGGAATTCGACCAGCTTGCCCAGCACATAATCTCTGTGCTTTCTGGCTTTGTCCGTAACCCTTATGCCCCGTTCGGTCAGAGCTACGCGTACGACCCGCCGGTCCGAAGGATCCGGTTCGCGCCGCACCATTCCTTTGGCTTCAAGACTGTTAATCAATTGAGTTACCGTAGGAGGCGTGAGACCCAGAAAACGGCTGAGCTCGGATACCTTGAGTCCCTGTACATTCTCGCTGTGATCGACATGATGAGCCAGGGAAATCATCAGCGTCATTTCGCTTGGCTTGTTGCCATCCACCCTCTGCTTCCAATCCGCTTTATGAAACTGATGCAGAGCGGCAAAAAGCTTATGCCCCGTCACCCGGTTGTTCTCGTCCTTTACCCCAATGGTACTCCCTCCATTCTCCTTTGTTCATCCCTTCCATTTCATTAGCATGCCTATTATTTTGCAACACAAATAATTAAACAATGTATTATTTAGGCTACCTAATTATATTTCTGCAAAATACTTCTGTCAATTTTCGAAACCGCTCTCATTGTTACAATCTTTTTAAGATGACTTCGAGGTGTCCGCGCACAAAAAGACCCCGCAGCCGGTAACGGCAGAAGGGTCTGGGATTATATGTGGGGATTATTCGATTAGTTCATTCTTCTTCGGGAAGGAGGGGCCTCGCCATCATAAATCCCGCCGCCCTGGCGGCTGCGCAAATTCTCCATCATTTTGTGTTGGGCAAGCAGAATATAGCGGTCCAGGCGCTCACTTAATTCTACAACTGCACGGTCGCTGAGACTCCGTTCGCGAGCAATCTCAAGCAGCTCTCCGCGAAGACTCTCAATGGTCACCAGCAATTCCTCATCGCGGGATTCATGGATATATTCATTACGATAAATAGGATTCTGAAGCACCTTAGTCACCTTCTCTCTATTCCTGCTTCCCCTATTATAACGCATAGAACACAAAAAGATAATTTGCAGAAAAAGAAAATTATGTCGATGAATCAACTTTTTTCTTCCCCGGATCTCCTTTGTCCTTGAGAAGACCCTGGGCGAAGCCGATCCACTCACGGGCGGCGAACGATAAATACCGGTCCTTCCGCCAAATCATGCCGAGCTGCCAGGGAATGACCGGGTCAGTCATGGCCAGGATCGAGATGCGGGAACGGTCCATATCCCGGCAGATCGTCTGCGGCAGCAGGCCGATGCCGAGTCCCGCCGCTACCATCTGGGCGATCAAATCCCACTGCGAGCTTTCATATACAACCCGCGGCTGAAAGCCTGCCTTCACGCATGCATCGATCACCCGGTCATGAAGTGCGAAATCCTCCTGGAACAGGACGAACTCCTCCTCCTTCAGCTCCGCCAGGCTCACCGACTTTCTCCCCTCCAGCCGGTGGCCGGCCGGGACCAGCAGCTCCAGCCGCTCCTCGGCGAAGGTGAAGACATGGAACTTCGTCTCATCCACGGGAAGCACGGCCATGCCGATGTCCAGAATCCCGTTCTCCACGTCGTTCTCCACCTTCTTCGCGCCATCCTCATACAGACGGATCGTTACCTTCGGGTACTTCCTGTGGAACTGGCCGATGACCGCAGGGAAGAAGTTCGCGCCCACCATAGGCGGCAGGCCGATCCGGACATGCCCCTTCTTCAGCTTACGCAGGCTGTCCAGCTCGGAGGACAGACTGTGAAAGGACTCGACGATATTCTGGGCCTTGGCCAGCAAAATCTCGCCGGCATCGGTCAGCTTGACGCTTTTTCCTTCCCGGTAGAACAGATCAGCCCCGAGTTCCTCTTCGATCTGCCGGATCATTTTGCTGACGGTAGGCTGAGTGATATACAGCGCTTTGGCCGCTTTGGAGAAGCTTCCAAGCCGGGCTGCCTCCACGAAATACTGCAGCTGCCGAATATCCATGTACAGTCGCCTCCTATATAGATAAACGGAATGATTAATATTCGATATATTCATTTTACCTATGAAAACAATTGATGTAAAATTTCAATATAGCTTGAAAGGAGGCGGACCTAATGAAAAAATATTTATTTGGAGTGCTGCAGGTAGGTGCGCTGACTATATTCTCAATGATCATGAGTCACCTTTCCTCTTGGCTGCATCTTCCGATTCCCGGAAGCATTATCGGCATGGCCGTACTGTTCATTCTTCTGGAGACCGGCGTCGTGAAGCTGAACTGGATCGAAGTCGGAGCTTCCTGGCTGCTGGCCGAACTGCTGCTGTTCTTTATTCCTTCCGCGATCGGCATCATGAAATACGGTTCCCTGCTTGAGACCGACGGTCTGCGGGTGCTGTCCGTAGTTATCGCAGGAAGCTTTCTCGTTATTGCAAGCTCAGGATTATTGACATCCTATATCCACAAAACCAAGGAGGGAAGACATCATGCTGACCGGAACGCTGTTCCTAGCTCTGACTCTCGGGGTGTATCTCGCGTCTAAAAAGATCTATTTCGCCCGCAAGAGCATGCTGCTGTCTCCGCTGATCGTGACTCCCCTGGTAATCATCGCTTTTCTGCTGGTGACAGGGACCTCCTATACATCCTACAATGCGGGAGGCAAATGGCTTACCGATCTGCTTCAGCCGGCAACCGTCGCCTTTGCAATCCCTCTTCATAAGAACTTCAAAGTGCTCAAGAAGCATGCTGCCGAAATCGGGATCGGCGTGCTGACAGGCACGGTGACGGCGGTCGTGTCCTCCGTTCTGCTGGCCAGATGGCTGCATCTCAGCAACGATCTGGCCAGCAGCCTGGTGCCGCGCTCGGTAACAACACCGATCGCGATGAACATCTCGCAGAGCATCGGAGGCATTCCGAGCATTACAGCAGTATTCGTCATCATGACCGGCATCCTCGGAACGCTGATGGGACCGTCCATTCACCGCCTCTTCCGCATTGACAATGAAATTGCGCGCGGTGTATCGCTGGGAACCGCCGCGCATGGTACGGGCACTTCCAAAGCCTTTGAGCTGAGTTCGCTCACGGGCACCATTTCCAGTATCGCGATGATTCTGACGGCGTTGTTAACGCTTGGCGTGGCGCCGGCCGCTCTCGCGGTATTCCTCCACTAGGCCGTCCCGGCTTGGGCCGAAGACACCTCGCTATAT
>RCUS01000372.1_pt1 | contig 30932 bp, 28 predicted proteins | sample 2166221 | NCBI WGS metagenome assembly RCUS01 (sample SAMN09932758, study PRJNA488358) | compost metagenome | isolation source: compost soil in cyclohexanecarboxylic | place: Germany: Experimental Botanical Garden
TACGTCTTTGCTTGCTCATCAAACACCTCTCCATGGCGAGCATTCTCGCCTAAATTGGTGTCCGGGTACATTAAACCACTACAAACCTTGCGTAAACACGAACAGTCACTTGCAGATAGATTCAACAACTACCTAACGCGCAAAGCGTCTTTGAAAGGGGTTGCAGTAGAGGCTTTCTCATTGGATGGCCAAGACAGTCTTGTCGGTGCGGACTATGTTCTCGCCGATTCACATCGATTTGCCCTTGTTGAGTTTAAGTACACGCAACATGATTTGGTCAGTGAGGCGCACAAACCTCGTCGTTTAACGCTCTGCTACGGACTGCAAATCTACCCTGACATGCGAGAGCTGCATGACCAATGTCATTTTGTGGTTTGGAGTGACCATCCGACGCGGGAGTGCAAGGTAAATATCTATCGTCTGGAAGTGTGCAATAGGCGCGTTTTCGGTGAGGAGTGTGGCCTACCTGAAGCCGAAGGAAATATAGCGACACGAATTGACGCGGACCAGTTTTCGAACGACTTTCTTGATCCATTTGGAATCCGTTCCTTGTCCTTAGATGATTTCGAAACCTACCTCACCTGGGTATTGGAATCGACATCATCGGCCACAACTTCAACTTTCGAGTTGATTGCATTTGATCCAGATGCTCAAAACTTGGTTCTGACGCCACTCACGTCCCTGCAGGAGGCTCAGGACTGGATTCAACGAAATCGTCCCAGCACCAGTTCATCACCACGGATGGGGCCGTTCTGAACAGGTGAGCTATTGTCTCGAAAGGCCCGTATTAAATGGCTCTGCCGTACGTTAGAACTTGGTATGAATTGCAAAAGCCATCCAAGTTAAATTTGCTGAAGGTACCTGCCGTATCGGGTAAGACATCCTCGCCGCCTACGACGGGGCCTCGGCGCTTCCAAGATGCATTTCGTTTGACGATCTCATAGACGTCCATTGCTGAGACGTTAGAAAATCTAAGCCGAAAACCTGGTGACGTAACGAAGTGGTGAACGGGAAGCCCATGGGACGCTTGACCGATGTCTGCATGGTGGGGATGACGGCTGATCAGCCCAAACGCGGCAACAGTGGGATCACGTTCCTCGACAAAGCGCCAAAAAGTCGAGGTTAGCGTATTTCCATAGCGCTCTTTGAGCCGTTTTATACTTTTGAAATCTGGAGCGCAATCTTTAGCATCATGCAGGAACTGATCGCCAAGAAATATCAACCGTCCAGCGCCATAATTCGCTTCGGCTTCGATGATTTCATGACAAGTCGGATCCAGCGTCAATTCATCATCACCTAACAGAAATTGGCTGTGCCAAGGAACTAAACTATGGCTTATTTCATGGGCTTCAATCCAACGATGCTTTGCCTCTGGCACCTCCTTATCTATGAAGATTCGCCGTTCGTCCGGAATCCATAGGCCGCTGAGTTTCGCCTTCTGGACTACCTCAAGGATCAGAGTAGGTCTTGCGACCAATTGTTTGCCTGCCACTTTAATCCGATGGGCAAACTCGGCCAATGGACTAACGTCCGTCGAGGAGTAGTACTTTTTGTCCAGACGAAGAAGCTCCCTTACAAGCTCCAAATGTAAGGGAGGCTCCGGATTGCCTAGATCCCGAAGGACTTTGGCGACCAATACCTCAATGTCTCTGCGCTCCCGATCTCCGACGAGTTCCTTCAAAACAGCTCCTCATGCGTTATCTTTCAAGAACTGCACAAATGCGTTAAGCAACTGCTTCTCGTCTTTGTTCAAACCACCCATATCGTCCGAGTGCGCAGCGAACAACATCGCCTTTTCATTCAGGCGACTATCGTTAGACGCAGCAGCACCAGCAAGCTTCAGGATTTCTCTTGGCGGCAGTGAAAAGTGATTAGCGATCCCCAATATCGTTCGTGGCCTTGCCTTGTAATGCGGGTCATGTTCAATATTGCGAATTTCATCTTCATCTACATCAAGCGCCTTTGCCAATGCTGAAACCGTCAAATGTTGATTTCGGCGTTCCAGGCGCAATAGCGAGCCAAAAGCGATAGCTGGAGCCCTGTTAGCTTCAGTTGCCTCCGAAATATTCCATGGAGGTCCAATCAAAAAATTACCTTGTTCTTTCGAGAAGACCTTGCGGCGGTACCAATCCGCCGAAGGCCGAATTCGTTCTTTCATATGCATCTCCGGTTCGGCTCGCCCATCTAGGGGCTCATAAACTCGGTGGCGCGCTCCGTGGTCAGTTCAAAATAGGTCAGCCCATAGTAATCTGGATCGGGACCTAGCGATTCCATTCCCCACTGCGTTCGATAAAACTTTTCGGCCGCTGGCAGAGAATGCAGTCCTATTCGCCCCCCAAATCCCTCATCGTTGCTATGAAAAATAGCTTCTGTCATGAGCACTTCACCTACTCCGCGATATTGGGGATGCGGAGTAAGACCACGGCGGTTCCAAGGAGCAGTCGCCAACAGATCAATGTAGACCATGTGTAGGTTTTGTTGGGAGGGAAGTCGACAGCGGCGAAGCATATCGATATACAGCAATCCTTGAGTTCTTCCGTCGCAACGAAGGGCGAACGATTCCCACTGAAGTTGGCCGGTACGCTGCTTAACCTTTTCAGGCCATGTCCAATGAGCGTCCTCTACGTTGTGTTGGGACACACCTGCCAAGGTGTAGAGCCCCGTGCGTTTCAATTCATCAATTCTTGCATCCAGAATAGGTCGCCAGTCGGCAATGAAACAATCCACATCCAGTTGTTGGATTGGCGTTATCACTTGCGCTGGTTCTACGAGACCAGTAAGGCGATTCTGAAGAAAAGTCATTTGACGTTAACTAGTTAGAGAAGCATCAATTCCGCTTTTTCTTTACTTATTTCATGCTCAAAAAAGAGCCTTTCTCCCCGCTGCTGCCGAGAGTCGATGGTTTGATACAACCTCAGAGCCTGTCTCAACACTGCGACCTTGGTCAGTGAACGCGCGTTTGACAGCGATTCTAGAACATCCATTTCGGTGTCATTAAGTACAAGTGTCAAAGTTTTCTTTGACTGCGGTGCAGTCCGGGCTGTCGTGTCCATAAGTTCCTCACATCGGTTGGTGGTTGGCGTCGGGGTTGCCTAGCGTTGGATTAGCGTCACTGCTGTGCTCTTGATCGGCACTTTGCATAGCATGTGGCTCGATCGGGGCGCCAATGGGCACCCAGGGGGCGAAGCTATACATAGTTGATTCTATCTCACCAACTGACTAAGTCAATGTTTTTACCTTAAAAAACATGTAAAAAACAGTTTGCAAAGTCAAAAATGAGGTGCTATAGTTTATTTGTACATCATTTAATCCATTAAAAAGGCTTAAAAATGCAACCAAATAACATTAACCACCACAGCAACATCGAAGTGTGTGGCCTCGACCTTGAGTTCCGTACGGTGGCAATGGATGACCGCACGCCGACTGGCGCCCAGATCGCAGCCGCAGCGGGATTCCCGCCGGCTGCGGACGCCACGGTTCTCCAAATACTCGCAAATCGGGAGTTGGAGGACATTCGCCCGACGGAGGTAGTTAATCTCAACAGCGGCCTGACGCGCTTTATCGTGGCCGAGGGCTCCGAAAGCTATCGAATCACCATCGATGGCGTGCGCTACGACTGGCCAGGTCGTCTCATCACCGGCGTAGTGCTGCGCAAACTTGTTTCGGTTCCCGAGAACAAAGTGCTGTACTTCGAACGCCGCGATCAGGCTGACCAAGAACTGCGCGACCTGGACTCGATTGACCTTGCCGATGCAGGTGTAGAGCGCTTCTACACCGCCGCCAAGCCGCAATTTAAGGTGACAATCGTCGTGGAAGGAACACCACACGAATGGCTGAAAGAAAGTATCACTTACGCCGAGGTGGTGACGTTGGAGGTGCCGGATTACCATCGCCACCCTGAAATCACCTACTCGGTCAGCTACAAAAAAGGTCCTGGCAACAAGCCCGAGGGCGTGCTGCCTCCCGGCGCATCGACCAAGGTCAAGGAAGGCATGGTGTTTTATGTATCAGAAACTGGTCAGTCTTAATGACGATCTCCGCCGACTGGCGGAGAAAGGCTATGCCATTGGTTTCGATAGTGGGTATCTCGTTATACGGGACATTCCCTATCTCGACCACGCCGGCGCCCCGCAGATCGGGGCGTTTGTAACCAAACTGGTTTTTGCCGACCAGTATCGAGTTCAGCAAGAAGACCACCAGGTCTTTTTTGCTGGCGGCGTTCCACACCAACAGGATGGCAATCCGATCACCAACTTGGGTGGCGGCCCCACTTCGCTGACGCTGAGCGAGCGATATAACGACGTGGTTGTGGAGCGTTCCTTCTCCAATAAACCCAAGGTGGACGGGAATTTGGTAGGCTTCGTGGACTTTTTCGCTAAAATTGAAAGCTACACTACCGTGATTTCTGGCCCGGCGATTGAGCGCTACGGGAAATCGCCCTACACATTCCGTATCGACCCTCACGAAGCGGAGCATCCAGTTTTCAAGTTCACCGACTCGCTAACGAGCCGCGCGGAAATCGTGGATATCGCGAATAAGCTAACCGATGACGTAGTCGCTATAATCGGTCTGGGAGGAACCGGCTCGTACCTTCTGGATTTCATGGTGAAGACCCCCGTCCGGGAAATCCGCGGTTTTGACTTCGATCCGTTCCATGTCCACAACGCTTACCGATCACCGGGCCGCCTTCAACCTGACGAGTTTGGCAAATCCAAGGCCGAGGTTTATGCAGACCGCTATGCAAATTTCCGGCATGGCTTACGCCTCCAGGCAACCAGAATCGATGCAAGTTGCTTGGACGAGCTCGATGGCGTTACGTTCGCCTTTGTATGCGTAGACAAAGGGAGTTCGCGTGCGGGAATCTTTAACGCCCTCATTGCAAAGAAAATCCCATTCATAGACGTCGGAATAGGCTTGAAGCGTAAAGATGGCGGACTCACTGGCCAGGCGCGACTGACTTATTACCCGCCAGAGCAAGCAGAGAAATTACGCGATTTAAACCTCGCCGAACTGCATGACAGTCCAGAAGATCTATATCGTGCGAACATACAAATAGGGGAACTGAACGCACTTAATGCCGCCTTGGCCGTTATCCGCTATAAGCAACTTCGAAACTTCTATCATTCGGATGAGGACGTGCTGCAATTGCTATTCCGCATTTCCGACATGCACCTAATCGGGGAGACTTCCTTTGATGAAAATCAGGCTTGAGAAAGTGCACTATATGCCCAAGCAACTAGAACCGGGCATTCTTTATGTCTCCGAAGAATTCGGTACGGCGGCTCACCTCTGCGCGTGTGGTTGCGGTGAAAAAGTGCGGACGCCCTTAGGGCCGACAGAGTGGAGCGTTAAAGAGCACCTTGCCGGTCCAAGCCTCTGGCCATCAATTGGCAACTGGCAAAAGCCATGCAAATCTCACTATGTCATTGAGAAAGGCAGAATAGTTTGGTCCGGCGCATGGTCCGAAAATCAGATCGCGGCCGGTAGAACGCGCGAACAGAAGCGTCGTGAGCTTTACTTTGCTCAACAGAGAAGTAAAGGAACTGTTGTAAGTAGGATGATCGCCTGGATCAAGGCGAAGTTCGACTAGCAGCGCCCTCAGATGCTGCCCTCTGATTCAATAGGAGGGCAGCACAGCGTGTCACATCATCTATCATAACCCCAATGGCGCCATCACCGACGTGATAAACCAAATCGACAGGATCTCGCCGGAGATGGCGCGATCCACTCAAGCAGAAGTCGCACGCTGGCCGTGACGCAGGTCTGATGGAGCGAAGATTTGTGTAGAGAAATTCTCCAGAATTATAGTCAATCAAAGGAAGCCGATCGTAGCATCGCCAGAGCAGATGCTTGAGCCAAAAACGCGGCACGGCAGCGATCGTGTGCGCAGCGTGTGGCGGCGACTTAGGAGAATAGGTGGCGGCGGTCAGTGAGAACAGGTGGCGGCGGTGGTGAGAATACTCAATTGGGGCCAGAAGTCCTTGCGGTCGAAGATCCCTGGCCCTAGCTGGCGCGATGACAATGTCTGCCCGGTGGCGTCAATTCGCAACTTGCGCTCTTAACGGTTCCGGGTCTCGACCGTGCTACTGCCGCATTCGGCGCGGCGTTGCATAAGGCCGCATGCTAAGGTTTATTTGACGCGACGCTGAATTCAAGAGAAGCGATGATTCTGTCCATGCGTTGCTGTAATCCAAAGGAATAGAGATTCAGCGCGTGGAAGATCAGGATCACAGGCACCAGAAAATGGGCCCAGTCACTCAGCGCGTGTTTCGATAGATCTCCCCACAGTAGCGTCGCTGCCGCGAGCATCGGAAATATCCCCAGTTTGTCGATATTGCCGGTCAGTATGGCTCCACGTTTTTCCAGCGCCATCCGGTGATATTGATAGTGCTTTGTCACGTAACGAACTGCCGCCGATTCACAAGCTTGCAATTGCTGGATGAACGCAAGATCGGATGTCGTGCTATCGCCGACCAGCGTGATGAAGAACTTAAAGGGAAACTTCTTGGCTTGATACAAAATGGGTAACGAGAGCACGATTTGGGACAACAAAATCAATATCCCGCAGATTTGCCATAGGATACCGATAGCCAGTGCTGTGGGCAATGCAGTGCCGGCTGGAAGCCAATCCTGCACCAAGGCGAGCAGTACCAGTGCGCTACCCAATCCAATTGCCGCCCATAAGGGTTTGTTTCGGTGTGCTTCGATAAAATCCGCCGTGCGACGCCAACTGCCTTCATATTGGGGCTTCTGCGGTACGGATGTCGTCGAGGTCGCGAGCGCTATGAGTGCGAGCACTTTGTCGATGGCGTCTTGGCTGACGATGGGTTCCGGGGGAGTGGTGACTGCGTCGTTGTGGTCCATTTACCCTCTACAATGAGATTTGCCTAATTGGCATCACTCATATGCAGTGGAATTTTCCAAAAAACAAGATTGGTTCACAGAAATTTTTTGACCAAATACCTTGATCGTCGCCTGAAGCCTGTCCAGTGAGTCAGGCACCGCCGCCACTCGCTGTCATAGTAAGCATCAAATTTGGCTATGGGTCCGCTTGCGGCCGTAAGCGTCACTCTTTAGGAGAAATTCCTAATTTGCGCATCTCTGCTGCAAATGCTGCTCGTTGGGACTCAAGTTTAAACCAAAGGTGAGATACCTTGACGCGCCGATAAGTATACTTACTCACTTGCTGGTCTGCCCCCTGGCATTTTCGATGGTTCAGTACAAATAATCATAAGATGCGATAGTACTTGACGTGAAAAAAGGCTCCTTGGAGCCTTTTTACATTAACTGCGTCATTGCTTTTTCACTAATGCGGCACAGTTTTCACTTTCTGTGTCACCCAACAAATAGGTCAGTCGCACTAACTAGCGGCTATTAGTTGCAAAATTGTGGCGCCAGTTGCAGATACTTTGGCGCCCTACGTCAGCAATGACGCTGGTTTACACGTCGATATTGCCCGCGCGCAGTGCATTCGCTTCGATGAAGTTGCGGCGTGGTTCCACGTCGTCGCCCATCAGTGTCGTGAAGATCTGATCCGCCGCAATCGCGTCTTCGATCTGCACCTTCAGCAAGCGGCGCACGGTCGGGTCCATCGTGGTTTCCCACAGCTGATCCGGGTTCATTTCGCCCAGCCCTTTATAGCGCTGTTTCGAGACGGTGCGTTCGGCTTCGTCGCGCAGCCATTGCATGGCCTGGTGGAAGTCGACCACGGCGATTTCCTTCATGCGTTCGCCTTCGCCGCGGCGCACGAAGGCGCCTTCGCCGATCAAGCCTTCGAAGGTGGCGGCGCCGTTGCTCAGCACGGCGTAATCCGGGCCTTGCACGAAGTCGGCGTCGATGGCGCTGACTTTCACGTTGCCGTGGTACATGCGTTCAATGCGCAGCATGTGTTTTTCCGACAGGTCGTCGGAACGCACGTGCACTTTCACGGCGCTGTCGTTGATGGCCGTTTGCAGGGCCAGCGCCGATTTTTCCGCCAGTTCCAGGGTCGACAGGTCGAGCTGCACGCCCGTCATGATGGCCGTCAGGGCGGCGCGGTCGATGACGCGCGTCAGACGCGTCATGATGCTGTTCGACAGGTTGAACTTGCGCACCAGTTCGGCCAGGGTGTCGCCGGAAATGCCTTCCGCGCCTTCCTTTGGCACCAGTACGGCCGTGTTCAGGGCCACCGTCATCATGTAGCTGGCTTCTTCGGCGTCATCTTTCAGATAGCGCTCGTCGCGGCCGGCCTTGACCTTGTACAGCGGCGGTTGCGCGATGTAGATGTGGCCGCGCTCGACCAGTTGCGGCATCTGGCGGTAGAACAGGGTCAGCAGCAGGGTACGGATGTGGGCGCCGTCGACGTCCGCATCGGTCATGATGATGATGCGGTGGTAGCGCAGTTTTTCGACGTTGAATTCGTCCGGTCCGATCGAGGTGCCCAGGGTGGCGATCAGGGTGGTGATCTGCTCCGACGACAGCATTTTCTCGAAACGGGCTTTTTCCACGTTCAGCACTTTACCGCGCAGCGGCAAGATGGCCTGGAACTTGCGGTCGCGCCCTTGCTTGGCCGAGCCACCTGCCGAGTCACCCTCGACGATGTACAGTTCGCACAGGGCGGGGTCTTTTTCCTGGCAGTCGGCCAGCTTGGCCGACAGGCCCAGGCCGTCCATGATGCCTTTGCGGCGGGTCAGGTCGCGGGCCTTGCGGGCCGCTTCGCGCGCGCGCGCCGCTTCGACGATCTTGCCGCAAATGATCTTGGCGTCGTTCGGTTTTTCTTGCAGGTAATCAGCCAGGGTCTTGGCGACGATCTCTTCGACCGGGCCGCGCACTTCCGACGACACCAGCTTGTCTTTCGTCTGCGACGAGAACTTCGGTTCCGGCACTTTCACGGACAGCACGCAGGTCAGGCCTTCGCGCATGTCGTCGCCGTTGATTTCCACTTTCGCCTTTTTGGCGAACTCGTGTTCATCGATGTACTTGTTGATGACGCGCGTCATCGCCGCGCGCAAGCCCGTCAGGTGGGTGCCGCCATCGCGTTGCGGGATGTTGTTCGTAAAGCACAGCACCTGTTCATTGTAGGCATCGTTCCACTGCATCGACACGTCGACGGAGATATTGGTGCCCTGGTCCGACATACGCTCGCCGGTGGCCTGGAAAATGGTCGGGTGCAAGACCGACTTGGCCTTGTTGATGTACTCGACGAAGCCGCGCGTGCCGCCTTCGAAGGCAAACACTTCTTCCTTGCCCGTGCGCTGGTCCGACAACTTGATGTTGACGCCATTGTTCAGGAAGGACAGTTCGCGGATGCGCTTGGCCAGGATTTCATAGTGGAATTCCACGTGCGTGAAAATCTCTTCGTCGGCCCAGAAATGCACGTCGGTACCGCGCTTGTCCGTTTCGCCGATGACCTTGATCGGCGAGGTGGCGATGTCGCCGACCATGACGATCTGGCGGTCCTGCGGCACGCCGCGCACGAATTCCATGTGATGCACTTTGCCGTCGCGGCGGATGGTCAGTTTCAGCAGTTTCGACAGGCCATTGACGCAGGACACGCCCACGCCGTGCAGGCCGCCCGAGACTTTATACGAGTTCTGGTCGAACTTGCCGCCCGCGTGCAATTCGGTCATGACGATTTCCGCCGCCGAACGCTTCGGATCGTGCTTGTCGTCCATTTTCAGGCCGGTCGGCACGCCGCGGCCATTGTCGGTGATCGAGATCGAATTGTCGCTGTGGATGGTGACGTGGATTTCCGTGCAATGGCCGGCCAGCGACTCATCGATCGAATTGTCCAGCACTTCGAACACCAGATGGTGCAAGCCGGTGCCGTCCGAGGTGTCGCCAATGTACATGCCCGGGCGTTTGCGTACGGCTTCCAGGCCTTCCAGGATCTGGATGGAGGAGGCGCCGTATTCTTCCGTTTTGGCCTGGATCGGGGTGTCTTGTGGATTCTCGGACATGGACTGCTTTCTCAAATAACGATTGCTGATTGATTCGGGGCTGCTGGCTGATGACCGTAGGTCGGGTTAGCCGGAACGGCGTAACCCGACAGACGGCAATTCAGCATGTCGGATTACGCTGCGCTAATCCGACCTACGTCACTGCTGTGGTCTTTAGATCCGCATCGGCATGACGACATACTTGAAGTCGGCATTGTCAGGGATGGAGATCAGGGCGGACGAGTTCGAATCGCCCAGGGCGATGTTGACGTATTCGCACTTCAGGTTGTTCAGCACGTCGAGCAGATACGTCACGTTGAAGCCGATGTCGACCGAGTCGCCGCCGTAGTCGATTTCCAGCTCTTCGACGGCTTCTTCCTGGTCGGCGTTGGTCGAGCTGATCTTCATGCTGCCCGGGGTGATGATGCAGCGCACGCCCTTGAACTTGTCGCTGGTCATGATGGCGGCACGTTGCAGCGAGCGCAGCAGTTCATCGCGGCCGATCGTGAAGTCGTTTTTGTAGCCTTTTGGAATCACGCGCGTGTAGTCGGGGAACTTGCCTTCCACCAGCTTCGAGATCAGCTCGATGTCGGCAAAGGTCAGTTTCACCTGGTTGGCGGCGATGTCCAGCTGCACCGGCTCATCGTTCTCTTCCAGCAGGCGCTGCAGTTCGATGATGGTCTTGCGCGGAATAATCACTTCCTGGCGCGCGAAAGTCTGCTCGGTTGCCACCTGGCAAAACGCCAGACGGTGGCCGTCGGTGGCCACGGCGATGACATTATTGCCATCCAGCACCAGCAGCAAGCCGTTCAGGTAATAGCGGATGTCTTGCTGCGCCATCGAGAAATGCACCATGTTGAACAGGTGCTTCAGGGTTTTCTGGGGCAGGGTGACGCTGGCGTTGTAACTTTCCGCCTGTTGCACGGTTGGAAACTCTTCCGCCGCCAGGGTTTGCAGGGCGAAGCGCGACTTGCCCGTTTGCACGGTCAGGCGCTTGTTCAGCAGGGTCATCGTGACGTCGCCCGATTCGGGCAGCGCGCGCAAAATGTCCAGCAGCTTGCGCGCGGCCACGGTGGTGCCGGTGACGTCCGCGCCGGAGCCGATTTCCGCGTGCGTGGTGATCTGCACTTCGGTGTCGGTCGACAGGAAGGAGACATTTTCACCGTCTTTGCGGATGAGGATATTGGCCAGAATCGGCATAGTGTGCCGACGCTCGACAATACCGCTCACGATCTGCAGTGGCCGGAGAAGGGTATCTCGGGTGGTTTTGACCAATTGCATATTTATCCTCAATGTATAGGTTGAACAGTACGACGTTTAACGTATTAATTTAACAATTGTTGCCATAGGGAGCCCCGACAGACCGGCTGCGGTGCCCTCCCAGATAATAAGGGTAAAGCACGTTTTGAGCCAGTCTTGCCACAGGTGTGCTTAGCCCTTCAACGTTTGCTCCAGTACATGCAACTCATGGTTGCATTCCGGGTTCTTGGTGCGGTCCAGCGCGATCTTGCGCACGGCATGCAGCACCGTGGTGTGGTCGCGGCCGCCAAACAGCTCGCCGATCTCCGGCAGACTCTTCTGTGTCAATTCCTTGGCCAGGTACATGGCGATCTGGCGCGGCCGCGCGATATTCGCGGGCCGGCGCTTCGAATACATGTCGGCAACCTTGATATTGAAGAAGTCGGCCACTGTTTTCTGGATGTTTTCCACGGAAATCTGGCGGTTCTGCACCGACAGCAAGTCCTTCAGGGCTTCCTTGACGATATCGATCGTGATGTCTTTGCCATGGAAACGCGAGTACGCGAGGATCTTGCGCAGCGCGCCTTCGAGCTCGCGCACGTTCGAGCGCAAGTGCTTGGCGACAAAGAAGGCCACGTCGTCGGAGAAGGTGACGCCTTCCTGCTTGGCTTTTTTCAGCAGAATCGCCACGCGCATTTCCAGTTCCGGCGGTTCGATGGCCACCGTCAGGCCCGAGTCGAAGCGCGAGATCAGGCGGTCGTCCATGCCCGTGATTTCCTTCGGATAGGTATCCGAGGTGATGATGATCTGTTTCTTAGCGGCAATCAATGCCTCGAACGCATAGAAAAACTCTTCCTGCGTGCGGCTCTTGCCGCCAAAGAACTGGATATCATCGATCAGCAGCATGTCGAGCGAGTGATAGTAATGCTTGAAGTCGTCGAAACCCTTGCGCTGGTAAGCGGTCACTACGTCGCGGACGTACTGTTCCGCGTGGATGTAGCGAATCTTCGCGCCCGGGTTGTCGGCCATCACCTGGTTGCCGATGGCGTGGATCAAGTGGGTTTTACCGAGGCCGACGCCGCCGTAGAAGAACAGCGGGTTATAGGACACGCCCGGGTTGTTGGCCACCTGGATGGCGGCGGCGCGCGCCAATTGGTTGGCTTTACCCGTCACGAAACTGTCGAATGTCAGGTCGGTGTTGATGCGGCTCTGCTCGCGGCGCGGCGCCGCGCCGATGCTCAGTTCCGGCACGCTCGGTTGCGGCTCCGCGGCGGTACGCGCGCTGGGCGCGCCGCCATTCGGGTCGCTGGCCGGGGTGCTGGTGGTCACGGGCTTCTTCGGCAGGGCCAGACGCGGGTCGAGCACGAACTGCACTTCCGTGGGCGCTTCGAAATATTGTATGGCCAGCGCGGTGATGCGGCTGGCGAACTGGGTCTTGACCCAATCGAGCTTGAAGCGATTGGGCGCAGCAATGCGCAGCTTGCCCTCTTCGTAGTCGAGAGGGATAAGCGGTTTGATCCACGCACTGAATTGTTGCGGTGTCAGCTCCAGTTCCAATTGCGCGGAACAGGCCTGCCAGAAATTATCCATGAATGTCTATGTGAAAAGGTGTGGGAGGGCGTATCGATTCTGCCCTGCGTTCACCGTGTTGCAAGGCCGGCGTCGCGCGAGGGCTCGCCACACGTAACGCGCTATTCTACTCCCGACTGGCAAAGTTATCCACAGGCACGACGCTTATTTTTCTGTGGCGGGGTGGGGCGCCATGTGCATAAGAGGCGACTTATCCCCCGGTTATCCCGTTGCAGGCAGTGCTGGCGCGGCTTGTGGCGGGGCCTTGCAGGCAGATGGGGCGCGCTGCGCAAATTTCCAGGCGATCACGGCAATCCTTGACAAGAGGGGGGCATATGCTGAATAATTCAGGGTTCCCCGCCCGTATTCCGTGTTTATTCATTTGGAACGACAATATGGACTAAGCGTGGATTAACGACGCAGTACCAAATCGTAGCGAGCGGTGACGAGTTGTGGCTGAGGCGCGCAACTGTGCGAATGCACAGTGAGCACCGTAGGCCGCAAATCGCTCCGCGTAGTAGATTTGGTACGCGTTCAAGCGGGCGATGAGATTGGCCAGCTTGTGCCTTGGCATAAGTGCGCGATTGTCATTGGCACCAAAAACTGACGGGACGTCAGACCCGATTTTGCATTTTTTTTGTTTTTAGCGAGACCAACATGAAACGTACTTACCAACCTTCCGTCGTTCGCCGCAAGCGTACGCACGGCTTCCGCGCTCGTATGGCTACCCGTGGTGGCCGTGATGTGCTCAACGCACGTCGCGCAAAAGGCCGCAAACGTCTGGCCGTCTAGGCTTGTCGTTGACAGCTGATCGCGTGGCTAGCTGTACTCCAGTCGGCAATCAACGCGAAGGTTCACACGACTTCGCGCGCTTTCGGCGTATCGTTAAAACGGATGAATTTTCATCCGTTTTTCGTTTGCGCCCTTCGCAAAAAACAGCGCATTTTGTGCTGTACACCCGACACAATCAATTGCCGCATGCGCGGCTGGGCGTCGTTGTGGCCAAGCGTTTCGCGCCGCGCGCGGCGACCCGCAACACGATCAAGCGCGTGACGCGCGAGCTGTTTCGCAACAGCGCGCTGCCGCCGGTCGACTGTGTGGTGCGCCTGTCGCGCGCCGTCAACAGCAAGGATGGTCCGGCCACCACGAGCAGGCTCAAAGCCGAGCTGCGTGAAGAATTGAGCCGCCTGTTCGCGGGGCAAATCGCCGCCCAGGCCCGTTCTGTTGCTCCACAGCCACCATCTGCGCCATGAAAACCCTGCTGCTGTTACTGTTGCGTGCTTATCAGTTGCTGATCAGCCCCGTGCTGGGACAGAATTGCCGCTTCTATCCGAGCTGTTCGCATTACGCGATGGAAGCGTTGCGCGTGCACGGCGCCGCCAAGGGCAGCCTGCTGGCTGCCAAGCGCGTGTGCCGCTGCCACCCCTGGAATGAAGGGGGCGTCGACCCGGTACCGCCGGCCGATGCTAAACAATCTTCAACGACCGCTTGCGGTTGCAACCACTCCTGACAAATACCCTAATGGATATCAATAAACGTACCATCCTGTGGATCGTGTTTTCCGTCTCGCTGGTAATTCTCTGGAACGAATGGATGATCTCGAACGGCAAGCCGTCGATGTTCTCCGCGAACACGGAACAAACCGCCAAGGCGCCTGCGACCCCGGCCAAGACGGCTGCCCTGGCGGCGAATGGCGCAGCGGGCGTGCCTGCCGTGCCCGGTGATGCTGCCGATCCCGCCGCCTTCAAGCGCGAAGTGATCACCATCACCACCGACGTCATCAAGGTCGATATCGACACCCTGGGCGGCCAGGTCAAGCGTCTGGAATTGCTGAAATTCAAGGGTGCTGGCAATCCGGGCTGGTTTGGCGGCTGCTTCGGCCTGTTCAAATGGTGCCAGCCCGATGACGGCAAGCAAAATGAAGTGCTGTTCGACGAAGGCGCGAACCACACCTACCTGGCGCAGTCGGGCCTGGTCGGCGGTCCTTTCCCGACGCACGCAAGCGGCTTCACGGTACAGCCTGGCGTACGCACCCTGGGCGATGGCAAGCAAGTGCAACTGGTAATGGAAGCGGTCGAAGGCGGCGTCAAGCTGACCAAGACGTTTACCTTCAAGCGCGGCGACTATGTGATCGACGTGCGCCATGACGTGGCCAACGTGGGCGCGGCCCCTGTCACGCCGCAGCTGTATCTGCAGCTGACGCATGACGGCAACAAGCCGGTCGGTGATTCCTTCTTCAACAGCAGCTTCACCGGTCCGACCCTGTACACGCCACAGGACAAGTACCAGAAGCTGACGTTCGAGAAAATCGAAAAAGCCGCCGTGGAAGACGAGAAGAAGGGCAACGACAATGCCATGAAGGCGCTGCATCCGCAGACGGCCAATGGCGGCTGGTTCGCCATCTCGCAACACTTCTTCGTCTCGGCTTTCGTTCCGCCTGAAAACGCCAAGCGCGACATCTTCACGAAGAAGGTCGGCACCAATCTGTACGCCATCGGCAACGTGCTGCCATTGCCTACCCTGGCGCCAGGCGCTTCGGCCAGCATGGACAGCAAGCTGTACTCGGGTCCGCAAATCGCGCACCTGCTGGAAAACGTCTCGCCTGGCCTGGAACTGGTGAAGGATTACGGCTGGCTGACCATCATCGCCAAGCCGATGTTCTGGGTCATGGAACAGATCCACAGCGTACTGGGCAACTGGGGCTGGACCATCATCGCCTTCACGATCCTGATCAAGCTGCTGTTCTTCCCGCTGTCGGCCGCCGGTTACCGCAGCATGGCCAAGATGAAACTGGTCACGCCGAAGATGCAAGCGATCCGCGAACGCTTCAAGGGCGATCCGCAAAAGATGAACCAGGCCACGATGGAGCTGTACAAGACGGAAAAAATCAATCCGCTGGGCGGCTGTCTTCCGATCCTGATCCAGATGCCGGTCTTTATCGCGCTGTACTGGGTGCTGAACGCCTCCGTGGAAATCCGCGGCGCGCCATGGATTGGCTGGATCACCGACCTGGCCCAGCATGACCCATGGTGCATCCTGCCCGTGCTGTACGCGATCTCGATGTACATCACGACCAAGCTGAACCCGGCCCCGGCCGATCCGATGCAAGCGAAGATGATGCTGTTCATGCCACTGGCATTCTCGGTGATGTTCTTCTTCTTCCCGTCGGGCTTGGTACTCTACTGGGTCGTCAACAACGTCCTGTCGATCGGCCAGCAATGGGTGATCACCAAGAAATACGCGCCTGCCGTCAAGTAAGTCCGGCCAGCGACCAGAAAGCCCGCCTCGCGCGGGCTTTTTAATTCTTGTAGGTCGCATTAGCGTGGCAAGGCCACGCCTCATCCGGCACTATCGCCAGCGTGTGCTGCGTCGGCTTACGCGCTGCGCGCTAAGCCGACCTACGTTGCTGCACCTTCCCTTGCCGTACCTATTACAATATCTCCATGAAACTCGACTCTTCCCCTATCGCCGCCATCGCCACCGCACCAGGACGCGGCGGCATCGGCGTGGTACGCGCCTCCGGCAAAAATCTCGCTCCGCTGATGACGGCCCTGTTCGGCGCGCAGCAACTGAAACCGCGCCACGCCACCTACCTGCCATTTACGGAAGCCGATGGCGCCATCATCGACCAGGGCATCGCCATCCACTTCAATGGCCCGCACTCGTACACGGGCGAGGACGTGCTGGAACTGCAGGGCCATGGCGGCCCCGTGGTGCTGCAACTGCTGCTGGCGCGCGTGCTCGAAGCGGGCCGTGACAGCGGCTTGCGCCTGGCCGAGCCGGGCGAATTTACACGCCGCGCCTTCCTGAACGACAAGCTGGACCTGGCGCAGGCGGAAGCCGTGGCCGACCTGATCGACGCCTCGACGGAAGCGGCGGCCAAGTCCGCCTCGCAGTCGCTGTCGGGCGCGTTTTCCAATACCATCCACGCGCTGGTGGAGCAGGTGACGGGGCTGCGCATGCTGGTCGAAGCGACCCTGGATTTCCCGGAAGAAGAAATCGATTTCCTGGAAAAATCGAATGCGCGCGGTCAATTGAAAGCCGTCATCGAAGCGTTAAACAAAGTGTTTGCGCAGGCGGCGCAGGGCGCGCTGCTGCGCGAAGGCCTCAATGTCGTGCTGGCAGGCCAGCCCAACGTGGGTAAATCGTCGCTGCTGAACGCGCTGGCCGGCGCCGACGTGGCCATCGTCACGCCGATCGCCGGTACCACGCGTGACAAGGTCAGCGAAACCATCCAGATCGAAGGCATTCCGCTCAACATCATCGACACGGCCGGCATCCGCAGCGCGGGCGACACCATCGATGCCGTCGAGCGCATCGGCATCGAACGCACCTGGGGCGAAATCGGCAAGGCCGACGTGATCCTGCACCTGCTCGACGCCGACCACGGCCCGACCCTGGCCGACGAAACCATCGTCGCCGCCTTCCCCGAGGGCGTGCCGGTGGTGCGCGTGTGGAACAAGATTGACCTGTCCGGCCACAAGCCCAGTGTTGACAGTTTGCCGGACGCGACCCACGTCTACCTGTCGGCCCACGAGCATATCGGCATCGACTTGCTGCGCGCCGAACTGTTGCGCATCGCCGGCTGGCAGCAGACGGGTGAATCGCTGTACCTGGCGCGCGAACGCCATTTGATCGCCTTGAAATCGGCCGGCAAGCACCTGGACATCGCCGCCCAGCATGCGGCTCAGGACGACCAGTCGCTGGACCTGTTCGCCGAAGAGCTGCGCCTGGCGCAGGTGCAACTGTCGAGCATCACGGGGGAATTCTCGCCCGATGATCTGCTGGGCGTGATCTTCAGCCGTTTCTGCATCGGCAAATAAGGAGGTTCGATGAAGCTGCTGCTTGCTCTGCTGTTCAGTGGCCTTCCCCTGCTGGCTCCGGCCCAGGAAAAGCTGCCGCCCGACGTGGCCAAGTTCATTGAGCATGCGCAAATGTGCGAGCATTTCGCGGGCGAGTGGGATGACAATGACAAGGCGCGCCAGCGCGAGATCATCGCCGCCGTGGACGATTCCTGCGGCCAGGCACAGCGGCAATGGAAGCGCCTGGCCGCCAGGTATGCCAAGCAGCCGCGGCTGCAAAAAATCATCAATGAGCACGCCAACGATGCGGTGCGCAGCTACCGCAAGTCGCGCTAGCCTCCGCGTGGTTGAGAAATGTCATGGAGTCCAAACTGCGCTGACGTAATCTTGCTGAGCGGCCTTGAAGTGCCGCTTGGAAAGGAAGCGCCATGGACAGCAAACAGCCGGATGTCGTGGAGGGCGGGACAGAGGTGGTGGCGCGGCCATTGCCGGCCATGCCGGAATTGATCGCCTCCTTGCCGGCCAAGGGTGCGTGTTGGTATTGCGATAAGCCCCTCGACGCCGTGCGCCGCTTTTGCGGCAAGAGTTGCGGCATGGCCTATGCGGAAGAGGCGCACTACAACTCCTGAGCTTGGTATCAGCGGCGCCGCAGCAGCGCTGCCAGGGCGCCGTCGAAATCGAATTCATGCGCGGCGGCCGCTACTTCCTGGTAGACATTCACGCCCAGGCTGGCGGCCAGCAGGCTGGCCGAGTTTTCCAGGATGTCGATGGCGGCACCGTCGCCTTCGCGCAAATGGCTGGCCAGGCGCGCCAGCAGCAGCTGGATGGCGGGCGCGGCCGGATCGGGCGCCATGTCTTGCGCGGCGGTATGGGTTTCTTCCGGCGTGCCCAGCATGCTGCTGACCGCGCCGAGCAATTGATCCTGGGCCAGTTCCAGCTGCAGCATTTGCTGCGCCAGGTCGGGCGCTTGCGCGCGCAGTGCCGCTTCCAGGGTTGCCGACAAGTGATGCACATGGCGCGCGCCGATCATGCCGGCCGCGCCTTTCAGGGTGTGCGCCTTCAGGCGCGCGGATGCATAGTTGCCGGTGTCGAACTCGGCGCGGATCTGGCACGGCGTGGTGCCGTGGTCGTGCAGGAAACGGCGCAGGATTTTCAGGTACAGGATGCGGTCGCCCATGATGCGGCCCAGTCCGTTCTCGACGTCGAGAATACGGACCATGTCGGATGCCGCGACGGCGGCGTCATCATCGCAAGTGGCGTGTGGTTTCATCATGCCTGGTATCGCGAGGCCCTAAAACGTGTCAATGGCAGTCAAGCAGGAACAGTTATTTTACATCCAGTCTTCTTCGATGCCGCGCCCGCTTGCCATGCCTTGCCCGTCTAGCGCGTCGTGAATGACCAGGTGCGCGTGACGTCGGCGCCATTGACTTTGCCGATGAAACTCACGTCATAGGTGGTGCCCGGGTTCAAGGTCGCCAGCGGAATGATCGATGCGGCAGACACGGGCGTGTGCACATCGTTGTCGCTTTTGAGCAGGCGTACCGTCAGGTCCGTGCCGGCGCCGCGCTGGCGCACGCTGAAGGCCGTCACGCTGATGGTCGTGCCGTAATTGGCATGCACGCTGATCGGGTAGCCGACCACGTCCTGGTTCGGCACGGGATCGGGCGATTCGTTGTTGCTGGAAAAGCTGGTGGCGACCTTGACCTGGCCGCTGAAGGGATAGGTGACGAGTTGTCCGGCAGGCAACGCGGGGCCATAGCTGCTGTTGCCGGCCAGGTCGGTGGTGAAATAGGCATAGCCGCTGCCATTGACGGCCGCGCCCGCGCCGCCTTCCTTGAACAGCGGCTCGAAAATGACGAAGCGGTGGTAGATGGCCGTGATCAGCTCTTCGGCCAGATAGAAGCCCGAGGTGTTCGCCGCGCCGGCGATGACTTCGCCCTGCAGCGAGGTAACGACATAGCCGGCCTTGGCCATGCGGTCGCCCAGCTTGACGCCCGTAAAGCCGGGCTTGCCCAGCACTTGCTCGTGCGCCACCGTATTATTGCTGTTCAGATAGTTGGAATGGCCGAGCGCCGCGTTATCGATCAGGCTATTGCGCGCCATGGCCGACAGGCCGATCTGGCTGCGCCGGTAATTGAACCAGTTGAAGCCATCCGTGGCGATATTGTTGCTGAGGACGGGCGCGCCCGGTTCCTGGGTCAGTTGCCCGGCGGGTGTCGAGGTATTGGACGCATTGCTGTTGCCGTTATCACTGCCGCCACCGCCGCAGGCGCTCAGCAATGCAGTGATCAGAAGGGCGGGGAGGTAGTGTTTCCAACGCAAGGACGAGGCAATCAAGCTGACTCCTGTATAAAGTTGTTGGGGCCGCCATACCGCCCTGTCAGCGATTCTAAGGCATTTTTATATGCTGTAGAGCATCATTGAAAAGATAAGTGCTGCGCTCGTGCGTGGACGGTGCCGCGGCCGTACAGGGTAGAATGAGGATAGTGCATCGTTTGCCGCCGCGCTGTTTTATTCCCGATTTCTTTGATTGCCGATAATTTGAACACCTTGCCCAAGTCGCGCCTGCAGCGCGCCAAATACGCCTTGCCCAGCATGGTGACCTTGATGTCGATCGCTTGCGGCTTTGCCAGCATCGTCATTGCTGTCGATAACGCCACGGTTGGCGACGCCGACGCGTACCGCCTGGCCGCCGCGCTGCTGGTCCTGGCCGGCGTGTTTGACGCGCTGGACGGCTATGTGGCGCGGCTGACGGGCACCAGCTCGCAGTTCGGCGTGCAGCTTGACTCCATCGCCGACGTGATGAATTTCGGCTGCGCGCCGGCGGTATTGTTGTATTGCTATGGTTTCGTGCAGATGGGCGTACACGATCCGCTGCTGCTGCGCTTTGGCGGCATGGCCAGCTTCTTCTTTGTTGCCTGCGGCGCCATGCGCCTGGCCCGTTTCAATGTGAATGTCGGGCGCACCGACCCGCTGTACTTCGTCGGCATGCCGATCACGGCCGGGGCCGCCTGCGTGGCGGCCGTGGTGGTGGCCTGGCCGGCACCCATCGACTCGATGCTGCACAGCTATCTGCTGATGCTGCTGCTCGTCGGCGTGGGCAGCCTGATGGTGTCCACCTTGCGCTTCCCCAGCTCCAAGCAAAAGAAAAGCCTGGCCGCGCTGCTGGTGCTGATCGTCGCCATCGCCTTGCTGGTATGGCTGAAGACCAGTTTCTTTGCGCTGTTCTTCGCCGTCTACATCGCCGTCACCCTGCTGCTCAACCTGGCGTGGTACCTGGGCTGGCGTGGAATTGCCTTGCCACAGGTATTCAACGACCCCGACGAGATCGACTAAGCCACCTCGTGCCCGCGCGCGGCGCGCAGGATGGCGAACCAGTCGCTGCGGCTGAGCGAAAATTGCGTGCCTTCCACGGCCACCCCCACGGCTTCGATGCGGCCCGTGCCCGTTAGCGGCAGGGGCCGGCAAGGCAATTGCATGATCCACGCAAATACCACGCTGGCGAACGGACGCTGCAGCTGGTCGGCGATCTGTTTGATGACATTGCGCAAATTCTCCACATTCGCATCGCCGCCCTGGAACAGCCGGCCGCCGGCCAGCGGCGACCAGATCATTGGCGCCACCCCCACGTCCTGCAAGCCGTCGAACGTCTCGTCGAACAGGGGCGCCACGTGCAGCGGAGAAAACTCGACCTGGTTCGTCACCAGCGGGAAGCGGCGGTGCAGGCACTCGAACTGGTGGCGGCTGAAGTTCGACACGCCGAAGTGCAGCACCTTGCCCGCCGCTTTCAGTTGCGTGAAGGCGCCGGCGATCTCGTCGAAATCCATCAGCGGATCGGGACGGTGGATCAGCAGCAAGTCCAGGCGGTCCGTCTGCAGCTGGCGCAAGGTGTGTTCCACGGAACTGGTGATGTGCGCCGCGCTCGTGTCGTAATGCTGGATGGCGTGGCCGGGACGGTGCGGCGAGAGCAGCTTGATGCCGCACTTGCTGACCAGCTCCATCTTGTCGCGCAAGCCTGGCTGCAGGGCCAGCGCTTCGCCGAACAAGCCTTCCGCGCTGTAGTCGCCATAGATATCGGCGTGGTCAAAGCTCGACACGCCCAGCGCCAGGCACTGCTCGATGAACGCCAGGCGCTGCTGCGCCGACATATTCCATTCGCCGATGCGCCACATGCCGGCGACGATGCGCGACAGTTCGGGACCGTTGGCGCTTAAACGGCTGCGCGGCGCTTGCAGGCTGGCGGGAAACACATGGCTCATGGGCTGGCTTTCTGGTGGTATGTGGAGGAAGACGCCACGATTATAGCCAGTGCCGGAGCATGCTGCGGAGAAAGCGGCGGCGGGACTCCTGCGGCATGCGCCAGCGCGGTAAAGCGGCAGGCGAAAAAAATGCCCGCAGCAACTGCGGGCATTTTTTAAGGGTACGCTGACTGCTTATTTCATCCACAGGCGCATGGAATCCCACGCGCGGCCGAAGATGGTGGCCTGGTTGATGGTTTCCAGGGCCACGACCGGCAGTTCCAGCAGGGTTTTGCCGTCGACAACCATTTTCAGTTTGCCAACAGGTGCGTTTTCAGCCAGCGGTGCGACCAGCGGGTCCTTGCGTTCCAGCACAGGTTTCATTTTCGCGGCCGTGCCTTTTGGTACGGTGACGAGCACATCGCGGGCGAAACCGATTTTCACGGTGCCTTTCGAGCCTTTCCACACTTCCGGCGTGGCCACGGCCTGGCCTTTCGAGTACAGCTTGACCGTATCGAAGTTCTGGAAGCCCCAGTTCAGCAGCTTCTGGCTTTCCTGCGTACGTGCCTGGTCGGACGAGGTGCCCAGCACCACGGAGATCAGGCGGCGCTCGCCGGAGCCGCCCGGACGGCGGGCCGAGGCGATCATGCAATAGCCGGCCGCTTCCGTGTGGCCCGTTTTCATGCCGTCCACGGTTGGGTCCAGCCACAGCAGGCGGTTGCGGTTAGGCTGGGTAATCTTGTTGTACGTAAAACTCTTGATGGAATCGATTTTGTAGAATTCCGGATAGTCGGCGATCACGCGCTGCGCCAGCACGGACAAATCTTGCGCCGTAGAATAGTTATCCGGGCTAGGCAAGCCATGCGGATTGCCAAAACGCGTGTTTTTCAGACCCATGCGCTGGGCTTCGCGGTTCATCAGCACGACAAACGTGCCTTCATCGCCGGCAACGGCTTCTGCCAGTGCCACGGCCGCGTCGTTACCCGACTGAATCATCAAGCCATGCAGCAAGTCGTCGATCGAGACGGGCGTGGCCGGGTCGATGAACATTTTCGAGCTGCTCGAATCGACTTTCCATGCGCGCACGGAGACATTCACTTTTTGATCCAGCGCCAGTTTCTTTTCACGGATGGCGGCAAACGTCAGGTAAGCCGTCATGATTTTGGTCAACGATGCCGGTTCGATGCGTGCATCCGGATCTTGCGAAGCAATGATCTGGCCACTGGTGGCGTCAAGCAGCAGCCAGGATTTGGCAGCGATGGTTGGTGCTGGAACGCTCTGGGCGAAGGCGGCGGAAAAGAAAAATACACTGGAGGCCAGTGCCGCTAAAAGTTTTTTCATGGAGGCTGGTCTGCGAGAAAAAGATGAAGGCTGAGGGCCATGCCGTTGCTGCATGCATGGCCGCGTGGAAAAAACGGATCAATTATAGCCGTGGAGGCGCTAGTAAGCCCACACTTCAATGATCATCTGCTGCAATTGCGGGTTTGTCACCATGCCACAGCGCAATCACGAGGTTCTTGATGTGATTGAGCTTGCGGTGGAAAAAGTGGTCGGCGCCGGGGATGACGATCACGGGAATGTCTTGTGGACGGGCCCAGTCAAAGACGGCGGACAGGGGAATGGTGTCGTCCAGTTCGCCGTGGATCAAGATGGTGTCGGCCGGAATGTCGGCCATGGCCCATTTGCCCGCCGCGCTGCCGATCAGCGCCAGGCGCTCGACGGGCGTGCCGGCGGCAGCCAGGCGCTCCTGCAATTTCGATTGGACAAAGGTGCCGAACGAGAAACCGGACAAGGCGACGGGCAAGCCCGGGTACAGGCTGCGCATGTGTTCGTACAGCAACTGCATGTCATCCGTCTCGCCCACGCCATGGTCGTGTACGCCTTCCGAGGCGCCGACGCCGCGGAAGTTGATGCGCGCCACCACATAACCGAGCGCGACAAATGCGCGCGCCAGGGTTTGCGTGACCTTGTTGTCCATCGTGCCGCCATACAGCGGATGTGGATGAGCAACGAGGGCGATGCCGCGCGGGGTGTCTGCCGGGAAATCGAGCAAGCCTTCCATGCTGCCTGCATGGCCGGCGAGGGTAAATTTTTCCGAGTTTCTGTTCATGATGCTCATACTGGTGGCTTAGGCTTAATTTGAGGTTAAAGCGTTGAGATTAACGATGCGGCTTAAATCTTGAGGCGTTCGACCACCTTGCCGCCGACCAGGTGCGTATCGATGATTTCGTCGATATCGCTGGTGTCGACATAGGTGTACCAGGTCGCTTCCGGGTAGATCACCAGCAGCGGGCCTTCTTCGCAGCGGTCCATGCAGCCGGCCTGGTTGATGCGGATCTTGCCCGCGCCATTCATGTCGAGTTCCTTGATGCGGCGCTTGCAATGCTTTTGCGCCGCTTCCGCGCCATGGTCGCCGCAGCTGTTGCGGCCGTCTTCACGTTTATTCATGCAGAAAAAAACGTGGCGTTCAAAATAGGGTGCGTCGCTCATGCTGCTCTCCTGCTGTTCAAGACATTAATGCGCCATGATAGCGCTTATGGATGGTCTTCGCGACGCTGGCGCGGCACATCATCCTGCCGGTTCAGGCGGTGCGATGGCAGGCACAGGAACCACAGGGCCATGAAGGGCCACAGCAGTGCCAAAAATTGCGCCGCGCCATTAAAGTTCAGGAACTTGCCTTGTACCCAGCCTTGCAGGGTCGACATGAAATAGGGATTGATCGGCGTCGTATTCACCATCACCAGGCTCAGCAGCAAAGTGGCGGCGGCGATGCGCCGCTGCGCCACGTGCGGCGCGAACGCCAGGCCGCCGAGCATGATCAGGCCGATCAGGAAACCGCCCTGGGCGCCCGGCGTGATCCAGACGAAGGCATTTTGCGGCGAGAACAGCAGTGCGCTGGCCATCGAGCGCACGATCAGGGCGGCCGCGACCAGGGCCAGCATCAGCACGGCGCGGGGCGCGGCGCGGCGCAGCAGGCACAGCAAGGTGAGCACGGCGCCTGTCATGCCGCAGGCCGTGATGATGGTTTCCGATAGCCAGTATTGTTCGACCGTCAATATGGCATCGGGCCGCAGATAGGCGGCCAGGTCGATTTCCATGCCCATCAGGGTGGAAGCCCAGTCCGACAGGATGGGCAGCAGCTGGCCCAGGCCGAACAGATAGCCTTGCGGATAGATTTGCGCCAGCGGCCACAGGGCCACCAGTACCAGGCCCTGGCTGGCATGCTGGGCAAACCAGCGCTGGCGCAAGCGGTACAGATGGCTATGGTCGAGCAGCTTGCGCGCAGTCAGGGCGCCGATGATGGCGCCGATGCAGCCGCCGGCCGAATTCGTGTAAAAGTCGAGATTGGATGAAACCCGGCTGGGCAGATAGGTTTGCACGGCTTCCATGCTGCCGGAAATCAACATGCCGCACAGGCTGGCGACAATGACGGCAAAGAAACCCGTGATGCGTGGGAACAGCGAATACACGATCAGCGCGCCCAGCGGGATGTAGCCGACGACGTTGATGCCGACGTCAAAGCCCGTCCAGTAGCGGGGCATGCGCGTGTTTTCCAGGAAGGTCAGCGGCGACAGTCCATTGCTGTGCCAGCCCGTGAACGGAAACCAGCTGGCATACACGATCAGGAAAACGTAGGCGAGCAGGGTCGCGCGCGAGACGGGGGAAGAGCGCGGCGGCGGCAGCGGTGCTGGCGGGCTGGCGGGGGCTACGGGGTCGCTCATCGTGCTGCGGTCACTCTTTCGGCAGATTCAGCGTGCCCAGCCAGGTGAGCAGGTCGGCGGCGATGGCATCCGAGGCGGCCGCCAGCGCCTGCGCGCCGCCTTGCGCATCGGCGCTGCCGGCCGGTCCGCTGCGGCTGAAGGTTTTCTGGTCGATCAGCCGGTGGCCGTGGAACAGCGAGGCGCGCAGCGACACATGGCCGCTGCTGCGGCTCTGCATATCGAAATTTTGCGAGAAATCATCGACGTCGATGCGCAGCAGGGGCACGCCGGCGGCCGCGTCCGTGGTCGAGAGTACCTTCACGCCGCTTTGCGCCACGCGCGTCTTCAGGCGTTGGCTCAGCAGTTGCAGCGGTGGCGTGTTCCAGCGGTTGTAGGCGTAGGGCCGCGATTGCTGCGCATCGGCGTACAGCAAACGGTAATACATGCGCTGGCTGTCCAGCCAGGACGGGCCATTCGCCTCGGCGATCACCAGCACGGGCACGGCTGGCGTGGCCGCCGGTGCAGCCGCCATGGGCGCCGCCGGGCCAAAATCATAAAAGGTGGGCACGGGGCCGCGGCTGGCGCAGCCGCCCAGCAGAAAAGCGCTGGCCAGCATGAGTACGGTGAGATTGCGTGGGATAGGCATGCGGTGTTCTCCTTATTTGCCTGGCGCCGAAAAACCGGGCTCGCCCGGGCCGGGCGGAATGTCTGGGGCGCCGAACAAGATGCTCTGCGGCTGTTCATTGAGCGTGCTCATGGTGGTTTTCAGGGCGCGCATCGAGGAACGCGCTTCGCCGCTCAGCTCGATTACCTGTGGCAAGACTTCCAGCGAGACGCCATTGGCGACCGTTTCCACCGAGCTACCCACTTTGTCTACCGTGCCATTGACCTTGTCGAGCACGCCGCCGGGCGCCTGGATATCGTTGCCCAGCTTTTTCCAGGTTTGCGACAGTTGCGTCACATTGTTGCTCGCTTCCTTGACGGCGGCCAGGCTCTTGCGTGTTTCATCGGTCAGCTGCGGCAATTGCGCCAGGGTCGGTTCCAGCTGTTTCGGAATCTCGCCAAAGGCCTTGGCGGCCTTGCCCACTTCGTTGAAGGCGCCCAGCATGGCTGCCTGGTTGTCGGGGCTGAGCAGGTTATTCACCTTGTTGGTGATCTGCTCGGCCTGGTCGAGGATGCGCTTGCCGCGCTTTTCCAGCTGGTCCAGCAAGCCGGCGCGCAGGGGGATCAGGGCCGGCCTGTCCTTGCTGGTGCCCAGCAGCTTCGAGCCTACGTGCTCGTCATCGAGCTGGATGTAGGCGATGCCCGTCACGCCCTGGTAGCCGAGGGTGGCAAAGGTGGTGTTGGTGACGGGCGTATCGGGCGCAACACTGATATGCACGAGGATTTGCCCCGCTTTCTGCGTATCGAAATCGATGGCGTCGACCTTGCCCACTTCCAGGCCACGGTAGCGCACGGTGGCTTGCGGGTTCAGGCCCGGCACGGAAAGGGTGGTGGCCAGCAGGTATGGCACCCGTTCCACGCGGTCGCGGTTGAACCAGACGCCGAACAGAATGGCCGCCACCAGCAGGGTAAGGGTAAAGAATCCCGTCATCAGGGCATGTGATCTGTTTTCCATTACTTCTCCGCTTTCTTGTCTGTGCCGGCGCTGTCGCCTGGCTGTGCGGCCGCGTCTGCCGCCTGTTTTTCGTCCAGCACGGCCAGTGCGCGCTTGCCGCGGTCGCCGAGGAAAAATTGCTTGATGAACGGGTGGTCGACTTCGATCACCTCGCGCGTGGGACCGATGGCGATCACGTGCTTGGCCGCCAGCACGGCGATGCGCGTGGACAGGGCGAACAGCGTGTCGAGGTCATGCGTGACCATGACCACCGTCAAGCCCAGCTCGCGGTGCAGCGACTGGATCAGGGCGACAAAGCTTTCCGATAAATCCGGGTCCAGGCCCGCCGTCGGCTCGTCGAGGAACAGCAGCTTCGGTTCCAGCGCCAGGGCGCGCGCCAGGGCCACGCGCTTGATCATGCCGCCGGACAAGTCCGATGGCATCTTCAGCGCATGTTCCGGGCCCAGCCCCACCATGTTCATCTTTAATAATACCGCGTCGTGTATCAGCGCTTCGGGCAGCACGCGTAATTCGCGCATCGGTTGCGCCACATTGTCGAACACGGTCAGGGCGGAATACAGCGCACCCTGCTGGAACAGCATGCCCCAGTGGTTGCGCAATTGCTGCAGCTGGTCGGAACTTGCCTGGTTGATATCTTCGCCAAAGACTTTGACGCAGCCGCGCGCCGGATGTTCCAGGCCCAGCATCTGGCGCAGCAGCACGGTCTTGCCGGTGCCGGAGCCGCCGACGATGGAGAGGATCTCGCCCCGTTCGATTTCCAGGTTCAAGTCCTGGTGCACGACAGTGCGGCCGAACTTGGTCCACAGATTGGTGATTTCCACCACGGGCGCGCTGCCATGCAGGTTGAACTGGCCTTCCTGGCTGGTGCTGCAAGCGATATCGTTGTCCGCCATCAGTAGCCCACTCCATTAAAGACGATGGCGAACACGGCGTCGGCCAGGATCACCACGGTGATGGCCGTGACGACGGCCGTGGTGGTGCCGCGCCCCAGGCTTTCCGTGTTGGCCTTGATGCGCAGGCCGAAGTGGCAGGAGACGAGGGCGATCAGCATGCCGAAGATCACGCCCTTGCCCAGGCCGATCATGTAGTTGGCCAGCGGCACGGCGTCGGGCAGCTTCTGGATGAAGTAGCGTGCCGACAGGTTCAGTTCCACCTTGGCCGCCACCATGCCGCCGATCAGCGCGGCCGTGTCCGTCCAGATGACGAGCAGGGGCATGGAAATGGCCAGGGCCAGCACTTTCGGCATGATCAGGCGGAAACCGTGCGATATGCCCATCACCAGCATGGCGTCGAGCTCTTCCGTGACGCGCATGACGCCCAGCTGCGCCGTGATGGACGAGCCGGAGCGGCCGGCCACCAGGATGGCCGCCAGCAGGGGGCCGAGTTCGCGGATGATGCTCATGCCCAGCAGGTTGACCAGATAAATGTCGCCGCCAAAGGCGCGCAGTTGCTGCGCGGACAAATATGACAGCACCACGCCGATCAAAAAGCCGACCAGGGCCGTAATGCCCAGCGCCTGGAAGCCCGCATGGAAGATATTGGCGGAAATTTCACGCCACGGTCCGCGCATGGGATGGCGCGCGAAGCGGCCGATATCCTGCGTCACCTGGCCCACCAGGGCGATAAAACCTTTTAAATGCTCGAAAAACAGCAGGATGGCCATGCCCAGTTTCATCACGGGCGTGAGGCGGTTGGCGCGCGAGGGCGGCGTTGCCAAAGGCCCCGTTTCTTCGATACGGCGGAAAAACTCTTCCAGCGATGGCGCCAGGGTCAGCTGCGCGGGGCGCTGCTTGCCCCAGGCATTCCAGAACAACTGGGCGCCGATATGGTCCATGCTGTCGATCTGCGACAGGTCCCAGTGCGTGGCGGCATCGCCCTGCAGCGGCTTGAGCTGGGCGTCGATGGCCTTGATCGCATTGTCATGCGCGAGCGCGTGCACTTGCCAGGTGCCGCTGGCGGTCACGGTGGCTCCCTGTTGGGAGCTGGTCTGGGAGAGGGTCAGTTTCGGCGATTGTACAGTCGGCATCGTGTCAGTTTAAGGGAGAATGGCGCAGACCGCCACCGATGTTCAATCGCCGGCCCGTCAGGAGGCCAGGTGGCGCGCCTGCCGCTGCGGCAGGGCGACGTCCGGGCGCACCTTGGCGTTGCCAGTGCTCACTTCGGCAGGCTTGGCATGGGCCGCCGCCTGCGCGCCGCCCGCATAGTCGCTGGCCACGAGAGCGTTCGCTTCCGCAGCGCTCATGCCGCGCGTCTGCAGCCATTGCGCCACCAGCTTGGCCAGGCGCTCCATGGCGATGCGGTGGGTGGCGTCCGTGTGCGCGTACAGCCAGTTCGAAAAATCCATGAAGTTTTCAAACGGCGCGTCGCCCAGCATCCATTGCACCGTGTTGGCAAAGCGGCCCGAGTTGGCGACAAGATCCCAGTAGCGGGCAAAGCGCACCAGGCGCTGCATGCTCATGAAATCGAGCTGCTTGTTCGCCAGGATGGTGTAGGGCGGGTGCGGATCGAACACCATGCCGAAGTTCTCCGTGTGGCGGATGATGGGCGTGCCGCGCAGCCGTTTTAAGATGCCGAACTGGATTTCATGCGGTTTCAAGGCCACCAGCTTGTTGAAGCCGGCTGCAAAGCTGGCTTCATCCTCGCCCGGCAAGCCGGCGATCAAGTCCACGTGCAAGTGGGCGTTCGACTCCTCGCACAGCCAGCGGATGTTATCTGCCGCCTTTTGATTGTCCTGCTTGCGGCTGACCAGCGCTTGCACGTCTGGATTGAAACTCTGGATGCCGATCTCGAACTGCAGCGCGCCGGGCGGGAACTTGCTGATGCCTTCCTTCAAGGCATCGGGAAGGTGGTCGGGCACCAGTTCGAAGTGGGCGTAGATCGGATCATCGGGATTTGCCTCGATCTTGTCGAGGAAGAACTGCATGATTTTCAAACTGGTCTTGATATTCAGGTTGAAAGTGCGGTCGACGAACTTGAACAGGCGCGCGCCGCGCGCATGCAGCGATTCCATTTCCGCCAGGAAGTTCTCCAGCGCAAATGGCCAGGCCGTCTTGTCCAGCGCCGACAGGCAGAACTCGCATTTGAACGGGCAGCCGCGCGACGCTTCCACGTAAATCGTGCGGTGGCGGATATCGTCGTCGGTATAGAGAGAGTACGGCAGCTGCAATTCGGCCAGCGGCGCTTGCACGCCCGCGTGGATCTTCATCAGCGGTTTCGGGCCGTTGAGAATCTCGCCGCACAGTTTGGGGAAGGTGACGTCGCCCCAGCCGGTAATCAGATAGTCGGCCAGCCTGACGATTTCCTGCTCGCCCGCCTCATGCGACACTTCCGGCCCGCCCAGCACGATGATCACCTCGGGCGCCACGCGCTTGAGCATGGCCACCAATTTCGTGGTTTCCTCGACGTTCCATATATATACGCCAAAACCGATGATGCGCGGCTTGTTCGCCAGGATGCGCTCGACCAGTTCCGTGGTCTTGGTGCCGATGACGAATTCCTGCAACCGCGTTTGCGCCTGCAGCGGGCCCATATTGGCCAGCAGATAGCGCAATCCCAGCGAAGCGTGGGTGTAGCGGGCGTTCAAGGTGGAGAGCAGGATGGTCATGACGGCAGAGATCGAGGGAAAACAGCCATTTTACGCTGCACATGAGGATTTCTCAGGATAAAGCTTGCTTCCTGACCAGGACTTGGCTATAGTTCGCCTCCCCAATGAGACGCACTAGTGTGCGGCACAAACGGGACAGCCTTCAGGGGCTGGGTAGTAAAAAGAAGGTGTTGACGGATTTAGCGAAATGCTTCATACTCTTCCTTCTTCGCAGCTGACAAACACAACGCTTTGTCGATAGCGC
>RCUS01000373.1_pt1 | contig 30898 bp, 28 predicted proteins | sample 2166221 | NCBI WGS metagenome assembly RCUS01 (sample SAMN09932758, study PRJNA488358) | compost metagenome | isolation source: compost soil in cyclohexanecarboxylic | place: Germany: Experimental Botanical Garden
AGCAGACCGGAGGCGATGCCCCCGGATGAATGCCGGAGCGAAGGAACCCCGAGCCTTAGCGAGGGGCCGTACGTAAGGGGCGAGACTTTTTGGTTCCTTTTGTGTCGTTTGACAAAAGGGACTCGCCGTAAGGGCGAAACCATAAGCAGCCGTTACCGCAGAAATGGATATGTACTCAGTCAAAAATCCCGGACACCTGACACATAGCCATCGCTGGCAAGCCAGCTCCCACAGGTTCGCAGTACACTCGCAAAATCCGTTCCCAGTAGACCGCAAGATCAAATCAGGCAGGCTCAGGAATCTCCAGCGACACCGACATGAACTGACTGATCCGCGAGCGCAACCAGCGCTCCGCCGGATCATTGTCGTGCACCCCGCTCCAGGCCATCGACAACTGTGCTGCCTCAATCTCGAACGGCGGGTCTTCAGCGCGCAAACCGCATCCCTCGACCAATGCGCATGCCGCATAATCCGGCACGGTGGCTATCATCTCGGTCCCGGCGAGCAATGCGCGCAAGCCGCTGAACTGCGGCACGCCGAGCACCACACGGCGACGACGCCCGACCTTGGCCAGGTCCAGGTCGATGTTGCCGCTCAGATCGCCGGAAAACGACACCATCGCATGCGGCCGCTCACAGTATTCGTCCAGCGTCAGCGGCCCCGGTCGGGTGTCGCCGCGCAACACCTTGCAGGGAATGTCGCGCAGTTTCTTGCGCTTGGCATTCGCCGGCAAATCGGTGGTGTAGCTCACACCCACGGAAATCTCCCCAGATGCCAGCAACGCCGGCATCAACAGGTAATTGGCACGACGCACCACCACCACGATCCCCGGCGCCTCTTCCTGCAACTGGCGCAACAACGGCGGAAACAAACCGAACTCGGCATCATCCGACAGCCCGATGCGAAACACGTCGCAGCTGGTGGTCGGATCGAACTCCTTGGCCCGGCTGACCGCACCGGAAATCACGTCCATCGCCGGTTGCAGCTCCTTGAGAATCGCCAGCGCCCGGGCCGTTGGCTCCATGGCCCGGCCGTTGCGCAACAGCAATGGATCATCAAACAGATCGCGTAACCGGCCGAGAGCGGCACTCACCGCCGGCTGGCCCATGAACAGTTTTTCCGCGACGCGGGTCAGGTTCTTTTCGAACATCAGCGACTCGAAAATCACCAGCAGGTTCATGTCGACGCGGCGCAGATCGTTTCGGTTCATAGGCACGGGTTCCTTGTGTATTGAGCCAGGCGCGAGGGTGACGATTGTGTCTGACTTTACTCAAGACTGCCCGCACCCACCATGGAATTAACAACGTTTAACTCGCATGCCAGAGCCTTCGAATTCAAGAATGAAGCCTACCGACACGGACATTCGCCATGGCTCACTTCCAGCAAAACGCCGCCCGCGCGACAGTCACTGAAGCGCCAAAAAAAAGCGCCGGCGGCCTCAGCCCCCAGCGCGAACGGTTGGTGAAACAACTGATCCTCGAACGCCTCGGCGACAGCCTGGAGGTGACCGAACTGGCCCAGGCCTGCGCCCTCTCCCGTAGCCACTTCTCCCGCGCCTTCAAATCCAGCACCGGCCTCTCGCCTCAGGAATGGATTCGCCAGCAACGTATCGCCCGCGCCAAGCTGTTGATCCAGCACACGGACCAGAGCCTCACGCAAATCAGCCTGGAGTGCGGCTTCTGTGATCAGGCGCACTTCTGCCACATGTTTACCCGCAGCGAGGGCATCAATCCGTTTGCCTGGCGGTGCCGGGTCATGCGGGACGTAAAAAGCAAAAGATCGCAGCCTGCGGCAGCTCCTACAAGGCAATGCGTACACCCGTAGGAGCTGCCGCAGGCTGCGATCTTTTGATCTTGCTTTGAACAGTCCTCAGCCCAACGGCACCAGCCGCTCCAACGCCTCGGCCACCCCGCGCCCATAAGCCGGGTCAGCCTTGGTGCAGTTGTCGATGTGCCGCTGGCGGATCAACTGCGGTACGCCGTTCATGGCCCGCGCGGTGTTCTCGAACAACAACTGCTGGCGCGCCGGGTCCAGCAGGCGGAACAGGTTGCCGGGCTGTTCGTAGTGGTCCTCTTCCAGCCGATGGTCGTAGTGCTGGGCAAAGCCTTCCAGCGGCAACGGCGGTTCGGACAACTCCTTGGAATCCTCCCATTCGCCGACGCTGTTCGGGAAGTAACTGGCCGTGCCGCCGAGGTTGCCGTCGGTGCGCATGGCGCCGTCGCGGTGATAGCTGTGGTGCGGGCAGCGCGGGGCGTTGACCGGGATGTGATTGAAGTTCACCCCGAGGCGATAGCGCTGGGCATCACCATAGGAAAACAGCCGCGCCTGGAGCATGCGGTCCGGCGAGAAACTGACACCGGGCACCACGTTGGCCGGGGAAAACGCCGCTTGTTCGATTTCGGCGAAGTGGTTTTCGGCGTTGCGATTGAGTTCCATGGTGCCGACTTCGATCAGCGGGAACTCGCCATGCGGCCAGACCTTGGTCAAGTCGAACGGGTTGTGCCGATACGTGTTGGCCTGTGATTCTTCCATCACCTGGATGCACAGTTTCCATTGCGGGAAATGCCCATGCTCGATGCTCTCGTACAAATCCCGCAGGTTGCTTTCCCGGTCCTTGCCGACCACCACCGCTGCCTCGGCGTCCGACAGGTTTTCGATGCCTTGCTGGCAGACGAAATGAAACTTCACCCACACTCGCTGGTTATCGCGGTCGATCAGGCTGAAGGTATGACTGCCGAAGCCGTGCATGTGGCGGAAACTGGTGGGAATCCCGCGATCGCTCATGACGATCGTCACCTGGTGCAGCGCCTCGGGCAGCAGGGTCCAGAAATCCCAGTTGCTGGTGGCGTTGCGCAGGCCGGTGCGCGGGTCGCGCTTGACCACATGGTTGAGGTCGGAAAAACGCAGCGGGTCGCGGAAGAAAAACACCGGGGTGTTGTTGCCGACGATGTCCCAGTTGCCTTCCTCGGTGTAGAACTTCACCGCGAAACCACGGATGTCGCGCTCGGCGTCGGCGGCGCCGCGTTCACCGGCCACCGAGGAAAAACGCACGAACAGCGGGGTCTGCTTGCCCACTGAGCTGAAAATGTCGGCTTTTGTGTAACGCGTGATGTCATTGGTCACCGTGAAGGTGCCATAGGCGCCAGAGCCCTTGGCGTGCATGCGGCGTTCGGGGATCAATTCACGGTCGAAATGCGCGAGTTTTTCCAGCAACCAGATGTCTTGCAACAGCGCCGGACCGCGTGGGCCGGCGGTCTGGATGTTGAGGTTGTCGGCCACCGGGGCGCCGGTGGCGTTGGTCAGCTTCTTCATGGTCAGGTTCTCGACGGTTACAGCTCATCAGGAGCGAAAACCGGCGCGGATCTACGCCCGCGCCGAGGCGCATCAACCCTTGAGGAACGCCAGTAGATCGGCGTTGAGCTGATCCTTGTGGGTATCAGTCAAGCCATGGGGCGCACCGGGGTAGACCTTCAGCGTAGAACCTTTCACCAATCCTGCCGAAGCGATGCCCGCCGCTTCGTACGGCACCACCTGATCGGCGTCGCCATGTATCACCAGTGTGGGGATATCGAATTTTTTCAGGTCTTCGGTGAAGTCGGTTTCCGAGAACGCCTTGATGCAGTCATAGGCGTTCTTGTGGCCGGCCATCATGCCTTGCATCCAGAACCAGTCGATCATGCCCTGGGACGGTTTTGCGTCAGGTTTGTTGAAGCCGAAGAACGGGCCGCTGGCGAGGTCGATGTACAGCTGCGAACGGTCGGCCAGCGAGGCCTGGCGGATGCCGTCGAACACTTCCAGCGGCAGGCCGCCGGGGTTGGCTTCGGTCTTGAGCATCAGCGGTGGCACCGCGGAAATCAGCCCGGCCTTGGCCACGCGGCCGGTGCCGTGGCGACCGATGTAACGCGCCACCTCGCCACCGCCGGTGGAGAAGCCGAACAGCACGGCGTTTTGCAGGTCGAGCAGCTCGATCAACTGCGCCAGATCGTCGGCGTAATGGTCCATGTCATTGCCCGACCACGGCTGGCTGGAGCGCCCATGACCGCGACGGTCGTGGGCGATGACCCGGTAGCCCTTTGAGGCGAGGAAGATCATCTGCGATTCCCAGCTGTCGGCATTGAGTGGCCAGCCGTGACTGAAGACAATCGGCTGACCGGTGCCCCAGTCCTTGTAGTAAATCTCGGTGCCATCGCGGGTGGTGAACGTGCTCATGGGACGTGCTCCTTAACGTGGGGGTTGGGGGTGAATCAATCGGCTGTGCGGCGCATTCGCTCGGCCAGTCGCGCGACCCGCTCGCCCAGGTGCGCGGCGGTGCAACGGTCCTCAAAGGGCGGGGCGAAATCGGGGGACTGTTCGACGTTGGACTGGGCCATGGCGCCCAGCGAGCTGCCGAGCCGGTTCATTTGTCCGTCGAACAGCCCGGTGGCGGAGCGTGCCGGCAGCACGTCGAGCCCGACCCAGATCATCGAATGCTGAGCGGCGAACACCGCCATCTGCTGCAAGGTGTTGAGCTTGTCGCCGCACAGGCAGCCGGAATTGGTGAAGCCGGCGGCCAGTTTGTCGCGCCACGGTTGCGCCAGATAGAAGGACGCCGTGGCTTCCATGAATGCCTTGAAGGCGGCCGAGGCACTGCCCATGTAGGTCGGCGCACCGAAAATGATCGCGTCAGCGTGGTGCAGGTGGTCCCAGTGTTCGTCGACATCCTCGACCGCAATCAGCCGGCAGATGCTGCCGGGATGTCGTTGCACACCCTGGGCCACGGCTTCGGCCAAGACCCGGGTGTGCCCGTAGCCACTGTGATAGATCACCACCACGTTGCTCATCCCGGTGTCCTTGCGATGGGTTAAACCTTCTGTAGGAGCAGAGTCTTGGGCCTGGACCGGACGCACGACGAGTTAAACGTTGTTAATTTTGCCTGACGCGCCAAAAGCCCTATCCGCCGCTTTTCCGACGCCGCGCCCAACAAATACGCAACCCACCGACTATGCTGGGAAACCGGCAGTCGCAGCGAACACCCGGCAGTCAGCCGGCCACAGCATTGCGCTCGGCAAAAAACCTGAGGAATATGCTCGAAAACCGCGATCTAGACGGATGCGACCAGGAGTGACCCGTTGACCCTTGCCCTCGAACAGGCTGTGCATTTCGGCCCCTACAGGATCTACCCCGGACAACGCCTGGTGATGGAGGCCGACCAGCCCCTGCGCCTGGGTCGACGGGCCATGGACATCCTGTTGATCCTGCTGGAACACGCCGGGAACGTGGTCAGCAAGCAGCAACTGATCGCCGAAGTCTGGCCTGACAGCGTAGTCGAAGAAATCAACCTGCGAGTGCACATGGCGGCCCTGCGCAAGGCCCTCGGCGACGGCCAGGCCGGCCAGCGCTACATCGTCACCGTGGCCCAGCGCGGGTACAGCTTTGTCGCGCCTTACTCGCTGGAACATGTCGAACAGCACCCGGCAGGCGACCCGATTGAATCGAACGGTCACAACCTGCCCGTGCGTCATACCCGGCTGATCGGCCGCCAGGCGCTGGTCGACAATCTGGTGACGCAACTGCCGCGCCAGCGTTTCATCACCCTGGTCGGCCCCGGTGGCATCGGCAAGACCACCGTGGCCCTGCGCGTCGCCGAACAACTGATCGGCCGCTACCGCGACGGCATTCGCCTGCTGGACCTGGCGCCGATCAACGACCCGTTGATGATCAGCGGCCACTTGGCCACGCTGCTGGGCCTGTCCCTGCACGACAGCGAACCGATGAGTGGACTCGCCCTGTTCCTGCGCGAGCGACAGCTGCTGCTGGTCATCGACAACTGCGAACACCTGATCGACAGCGTGGCGCTGCTGTGTGAAAACCTGCTGCGTGGCGCGCCGCACGTGCACATTCTGGCCACCAGCCGCGAGAGCCTGCGGGCCGAGGGCGAATTCGTCCAGCGCCTGGAATCGCTGGACTGCCCTCCTCCGATTGCCGTGCTTGATCGCGCTCAGGCCTTGAGTTTTTCCGCGTTGCAGTTGTTCGTCGAGCGAGCCATGGCCAGTCATGACAACTTCGAACTGCACGATGCCCAATTACCTCTGGTCATCGATATCTGCCGGCGCCTCGACGGAATTCCGCTGGCGCTGGAACTGGCCGCCGCGCAAGTCGCCAGCCTTGGCCTCGACGGTTTGCTCGCACAACTGCACGACAGTTTTCGCCTGCTCACCCACAGCAGCCAGACGACCCTCGCCCGCCATCAAACGCTGCACGCCACGCTGGACTGGAGCTTCGAACTGCTCAACGCCTGCGAACAAACCTGCTTGCGCCGACTGGGCGTGTTCCGCGGTGGCTTTACCCTGGCGTCAGCCGCCGCGGTGATCGTCGGCGAACACATCGAACCCGAAGAAGTGTTTGGTTCGATCACGCAACTGGTGGCCAAATCCCTGTTGAGCGTGGACGTTGGCGACGAAGACGTGTTCTACCGCCTGCTCGACACCACCCGCAGCTATGCCCTGGAAAAACTCGAACAGACCACCGAACTGCCCGGCACCCGCGAACGCCACGCGCAGCGTTGCCTGACGCTGATGCAGCAAGCGCAAGAAGATTGGGAGTTGATTCCGACAGCGCTGTGGATCGAGCGTTACGCCCGAGGCCTGGAGGACATTCGCGCGGCCCTCGATTGGGGCTTGAATGCGCGGGGACCGCAGGCGCTGGCGATCCAGCTGACGGCGGCCTCCACACCGCTCTGGCAAGAACTGTCCTTGCTTCGCGAACACGGTGGTTACGTGCGCAAGGCCCTGGCCCTGCTCGATGCGGCCGCCGAGCCGTGCCCGCGTTTGAAAATGTCCCTGAAACTGGCCCTCGGCAGTGCCTGCTACCACGCCCAGGGCGGCAGCGCTGAAACCATCGGGGCTTTCGTCACCGCCAGAACCCTGGCCAAAGAGTGCAATGACGTGGTCGGCGAGTTGCGCGCCGTCTCCGGGCACATGGCGGTCAACCTCAGCTGCGGCCATTATCAAATGGCCCTGGAACAGAGCCAGCAATTCGACCGTTTGGGCCTGCATGGCGACCCGGTGCTGTCGCTGAGCACCCATCGTCTGCGGGTGCTGGCCCTACACTTTGCCGGGGATCAGCAACGCGCCCGGCTCAATGCCGAAGAAGTAATCCAGCGCATGGCCCACAGCGGCCATATCAACCGTTTCACCCACGGCTTTGGCGTGCAATACGACCAGAGCGTCGCCGCCCTGACCATCCTCGCGCGCATCCTCTGGCTGCGGGGCCAACCGGAACAGGCCTGGCGCACGGCCCGACAGGCATTGGACATTGCCCTGCAGATCAACCACGGCACCTCGATCTGCTACACCCTGGCGCTCGCGGGTTGCCTGATCGCCCACTACAACGGCAACACCCGCACTGCCCGCGAGTTATTGCAATTGCTGCTGGAGCAGGCGCAGAAACACTCGGTGCAGCTGTTCTACAACTGGGCGCAACACTACGCGCAGGTCATTGATCGTGCCGCTGCGCCGCGCCATCCGGGTGTCGGCCTGATCAAGGAAATCATGGTCACGCTGGACACCGCGTTCGTCGATGATGATTTGCTGCAACGCGCCGACAGCGGCGCCGCCGGCTGGAGCACCGCAGAGATTCTGCGGGCTCGCGCCGATGGGTTGTTGGCTGCCGATTGCCCGATAAAAAACTGCGTCGCCGAAACCGTGCTGATCAAGGCAATCAACGTGGCGAAATCCCAGGGCGCACTGGCCTGGGAACTGCGCAGCGCCACTTCGCTGGCGCGACTTTGGCAGCGTCAGGGCCGCTACCGCCAGGCCCATACGCTACTGGCGCCGATCTACCAGCGCTTCACCGAAGGTCATGCCACGCCCGACTTGAAGGCCGTACGACGCTTGCTCGACGAGTTACAGAGCGACGTGCCGGTCTGACGGTTGCTGCGTATGACTGATGTAACCGGCATAGCGCATTTCGACCGAGCGCAACGCGCCACTGTGTTCAAGTTTTTCCAGGGCATAACTGCGCGTGGTGTTGAGGAAGCGGAATCGACTCACGCCGTTACCCTGCTCCAGTGACAACAGCGACTTGAGCACAAGACTGTCCATCACGCCGTTCAGGTTCGCTGGCAGCAATGTGGCGCAACTGACGACGCCCATCGCCGCGTCCAGGGTGAACGCTGACTTGAACACCGCCAGGCGCTGCAACACGGTTTGCTCAGCCGGGCTCAGCCGTTCGTAGCTCCAGTCGAGCGCGGCCTTGAGGGTCTGGTGTCGCGGGACGGCCGTGCGCCGACCTTGGGTCAGCAGTTGAAAACAGTTGTCCAGTTGCGCTTGCAACCCCACCAGCGCCAGCGCGTCGATCTGCGCCGCCGCCAGCTCGATCGCCAGGGGCAAACCATCGAGCCGTCGACAGATTTCGCGTACAGCCTTGAGGTCCTGTTCGCGCAGAGCAAACCCTTGCTGACGGGCCCGGGCACGGCTGACGAACAGCTGCACCGCCGAATACCCCATGAACTCCTCGATGCTGCGTAACGCCGAGACGGGCGGCACCACCAGCGGCGGCAACGGCAGGAGTGTTTCGCCGCTCGCCCGCAGCGGCTCGCGGCTGGTGACCAGAATCGACAAGCGTGGCGCCGAGGCCAGCAGCGCTTCGATCAGGGTCCGGCAGCGTTCCAGCAAATGTTCGCAGTTATCGAGGATCAATAACGCATGCCATTGCCCGAGCGCCTCCAGGGTGGTGCCGACGTTCAATCCCAGGGTTCGCGTCAGGTGATCGACCAACTGCGCGGGGTCATCGATTGTGGCCAGGTCCACCAGCCACACGCCTTCGCGATAATGCTGCAACAGCAGTTCACCGACCCGCAGCGCGACGGTGGTCTTGCCGATGCCACACGGCCCGACCAGGGTCATGAAGCGCCGCACCGGCAACTGCCGCACGAGACTGCCGACTACCGCATCACGCCCGGTGACCGGGGTCAGCCGCGCCGGCAGGTTATGTTGGGGTTTGTGCAGGTTTTCAAGCGAGATCGGCGTGAGCTCCGATGCCTGCTGTACCGGCGCGACAAAGCTGTAGCCGCGCTGGGGAATATTGACGATGTAGCAATGGCCGTTCTGCCCGTCGCGAAAGGCCCGTCGCAGGGCGGCAATGTGCACCCGCAGGTTGATCTCCTCGACCACCGAGCGCGGCCAGACCAGTGCGATCAGTTCCTCTTTGCTGACCACCGAGCCCGCGTGCTCGACCAGCACCTGCAAGATATCCAGCGCCCTTCCGCCCAGCCGCAGCGGTTGATCGCCTTCCAGAACCAGTCGCTGATTCAGGTGGAATGCGTAGGGGCCGAAGCGCAGCACCGTGTCGCTGTGTAAGTCTCTAATGCTGTTCATGCACGTTCACCCGCCGGGAGCCTGCTCGGCACGCGAGTCCATCCAGGCCCCGTACCTTCCTTGCAATGAGTTCTCGGCTATCTTGGCAGGCCTCGGTGACGGTACAACTGCCACGGGGGGAGCGTACCGGCCATAACGGTGCGCACAACGGCCAAGGGCGCTAGCTGAACTGCTCGCGGTACTGAGTCGGGGTCAGGCCGAGTTTTTCACTGAACAAAAAGCGCATGTGCCGCACGCTGCCGAAGCCGCTCTTGAAGGCCACGGTCTTGAGTGGCAACTCCGTGGTTTCCAGCAGGTTGCGCGCGCTATCGATGCGCGCACTTTGCAGGAACTCCATGGGCGTCATGCCCACTTCACGGGCGAAGACCCTGGCGAAGTGACGCGGGCTCATCGCAGCCAGACCGGCCATGCGTTCGATGCCGAAGGTTTCGTCGAGGCGTTCGAGTACATGGTTCTGCACCCGGGTGATCGCCGTTTCGTGAGGCGCCACCGCCGCCATCAATGGACTGAACTGCGCCTGGCCGCCCTGGCGTTTCATCACTACCAACAACACTTTGGCGACGTCCTGGGCGACTTTCTTGCCATGGTCCCGAGCGACCACCGACAACGCCAGGTCGATCCCGGCCGTCACGCCGCCGGAGGTGATCAGGTTGCGGTCCTGAATGAAAATCTGGTCAGTCTCGACGGTGGCCGTCGGGAACGCCTTGATCAGCCGCTCGGTGTAATGCCAGTGCGTGGTCACCCGATAGCCGTCGAGCAACCCCGCATGCCCCAACACGAAGGCCCCGGTGCAGATCGAGCCATAACCGGCGGACCGGCCGACGTTGTGCCTGAGCCAGTCGAGCAGCGGCGGATGGTTTTCGTTGTAGGCACCAGGACCACCGGGCACCAGCAACAGGTCATAGCCGTCGCAGGCCTGATCAATGTGCACATCGGCGTGCACGCTCACCCCGTTGGATGCCCGCAGCGCACCGGGCTCGGTTCCGATGGTCGACAGCACATAGTGATCGTCGGGTTTCAGGTAACGGTTGGCGATGGAAAACACCTCCATCGGCCCGGCCATGTCGAGCAGGAGGAAGTTGGGGAACAGCACCATTGCCACGGTTTTCATGGGTTAAAGATCACAGTAATTGAACAAAAGGCTTAGCGAACGCGGTTCCCTGTGGGAGCGAGCTTGCTCGCGATAGCGGTGGATCAGTCGACGCACCTATTGAATGTGAAGCCGCCATCGCGAGCAAGCTCGCTCGCACAGGTTTTGTGCAAACACCGGTGGTTCATGTGACCTACAACTGTCAACTCAATCGAGACAGTATTTCAATTTTCATCTACTTATTGCACCAACCAGTAACCATTAACCTTCTCCTCACTCGGACGAATCAACGTCCCCGCAGGAGAATTCATCATGCTGACCCTTCGCAAAGCTTCTGATCGTGGCATGGCCAACCATGGCTGGTTGAAGTCGTTCCACACCTTTTCCTTCGCCAACTACCGCAACCCGAAAGAACAGGGTTTTTCCGACCTGCTGGTGATCAACGATGACCGCGTCGCCGCCGGCAAAGGTTTCGGCCAGCACCCGCACCGCGACATGGAGATTTTTTCCTATGTGCTCGAAGGTGCGCTGGAACACAAGGACACCCTGGGCACCGGCTCGGTGATCCGTCCCGGCGACGTGCAGTTGATGAGTGCCGGCAGCGGCGTGGCGCACAGTGAATACAACCACTCGGACAAGCGGCCCGTGCACTTCCTGCAAATCTGGATCGTACCGGAGGTCAGCGGCGCTAAACCGCGCTACCAGCAAGAGCACTTCAGCACGCAGAAAAAACGCGGTCGCCTGCAACTGATCATCTCGCCCGACGGCGCCAAGGGTTCGCTGAAGGTTCGTCAGGATGCGCGGGTGTATGCCGCCCTGATCGACGGCAAGGAAAGCGCCACCCTGGAACTGGCCGCCGATCGCTACGCCTATGTGCATGTGGCGCGGGGCAGTGTCGAGCTCAACGGCCAGCCGTTGCAGGAAGGCGATGGCGTGCGGGTTCGCAAGGAACAGGTGCTGACGTTGAGCAACGGTGTGGATGCCGAAGTATTGGTGTTCGACCTGCGCCCGCAAGAGCTGCCGGAAATGCCGTAACCGAAAAGATCGCAGCCTCGCTTCGCTCGACAGCTCCTACAGGTTCTCACCCGTTCCTGTAGGAGCTGTCGAGTGAAACGAGGCTGCGATCTTTATTCACCGGTACCGGAAAACCCCGCCACAATCTCGTCAATCACCGCCCGCACCCTCGCGGTATGCCGCAGGTCCGCATGGGTCACCAGCCACACGTCATATGGCATCGGTCGCGTACGTTCCGGCCACAGCCTGACCAGCCCGTCCCTCTCCCCCACGTACAGCGGGATCTCCCCGATCCCGATCCCCGTAGCAATGGACCGTCGCACCAGCAAACTGGAACTCAGGCTCGAAACAATCCGCCCGCGCCCCAGCGACTCGCCGACCAGCGTCATGTCCTTGCCACTTTGCAAATACGGCTGATACACCACCAGATCATGCCCATCGAACGCCGATCCCGGTTCCGGGATGCCATGCGCGTCGACGTAGGCTTGCGAAGCAAACAGACCCAACGGCCAACGGGCGATCCGCCGGGCGATCAGGTCCGGGTTTTCCGGCCGGGTATTGCGCACCGCGATGTCGGCCTCGCGCTTGGCCAGGCTGAGGATTTGCGTCGAGGCGTCCAGTTGCACTCGCACGTCCGGGTGTTGCTGATGCAGACGGGCGATGGCCGGGATCAGGAAGTCGATCGCCAGTGAGTCAGTGGTGGTGACCCGCACGGTGCCCGTCAACCGATCATCCAGCCCCTGAATACGTCGCTCCAGCTCCAGCGCCGAATGCTCCATTTTCTCCACGGCTTTTAACGCTGCTTCACCGACGGCCGTCAGTGCGTACCCCTCGGACGTGCGCAAAAACAGCGTCGCGTTCAACGACTTTTCCAGCGCAGTGATGCGCCGACCGACCGTCGCCTGATCCACCCCCAATACCCGTGCCGCGCCCCTGAGCGTCGACTCGCGACATACCGCGAGAAACACCCGTGCATCATCCCAATTCATAGGGTTCTCCAAGTGATGCATATACGCATCACGATAGCGCGAAATCGCTGCGTTATTGCAACGCAAGATCTGGATAAGCTGGGGGCCAGAGAAATTCCGACAGGAGAGCGTTCATGCTCAGCCCCTCCACTAATTCAAGCCAAGGGATCTGGCTGCCGATCTTTGCCGGCCTGTGCGCCAGCCTGGTCAGTATCGGCCTGGCGCGTTTTGCCTACACGCCCTTGATTCCCTCGCTGATCCAGGCCCACTGGTTTTCCGCCAGCGACGTGGTGTACCTCGGCGCCGCCAATCTGGTGGGTTACTTGATCGGCGCGCTGATCGGTCATCCATTGGCGCGGCGCACGTCCAACAAAACCGCATTGCGCCTGATGATGCTGGCAGCGACCCTGGCGTTTTTCGCTTGCGCCTTTCCGCTGTCAGTGAGCTGGTTTTTCGGCTGGCGCCTGCTGTCCGGCATTGCCGGTGGCGCAATCATGGTGCTGGTGGCGGCAACCGTACTGCCACACGTCCCGGCCTCACGCAAAGGGTTGGCCAGTGGAGCAATTTTTCTTGGGATCGGGCTGGGCATCGCCGGGTCGGGGACGATCGTGCCGCCGCTGTTGAGCCTGGGCTTGCAGCAAACCTGGCTCGGCCTTGGCGTGCTGGCACTGATCCTGACGGCGGTCAGCTGGTTCGGCTGGCCGTCAGCCGCGCCCCGTGCAACGACGACGCTCGCCGATGCCACGCCGATATCGATCAACCCGAAGGTCTACCTGCTGTTTGCCCAATACGCGCTCATGGCGGCCGGACTGGTGCCGGCCATGGTGTTCCTGGTGGATTACGTGGCCCGTGGGCTCGGTGCCGGGCAACACGTCGGTGGCCTGATCTGGGTGATGTACGGGCTCGGCGCCATTCTCGGGCCGGTCAGCTACGGCTTTCTGGCCGATCGACTGGGCGCACAGATGAGCATTCGCCTGGTGCTGGTGGTGCAAGCAATTGCCCTCGGCCTGCTGTCGATTTGCAGCGCTTTCGCGGCGCTGGCATTGCTGGCGGTGATCCTCGGCTCGTTCCCGCCAGGCATCGTGCCGCTGGGGTTGGCCCGGGTTCATGAGCTGATCCCCGAGCATCATCAACAACAGATCGCCTGGAGCCGCGCCACCGTATCGTTCGCCACTTTCCAGGCCATCGCCGGGTTCGCCTACTCGGCGCTGTTCAACGCCAGCGGTGGGCATCATGGATTGATGTTTGTGATTGCGGCGGGGGCGATTGTTCTGGCGCTGTTGCTGGAATTGGCGGTGCGTTTGCCGGTCCGTCGTAATCCACTCATTGCGATGAGCCACCCTTGAAGATCAAAAGATCGCAGCCTTCGGCAGCTCCTACAGGGATACGCACTCCATGTAGGAGTTGTCGAGTGAAACGAGGCTGCGATCTTTTGATTCTGCGCGCCAAGGCGCGGTCCCATTTATCGAACACTTTGCACAGAGGTATATGAAATGAGTTTGCCTAAAACCATGACCCAGATCGAAATCACCCAACCCGGTGCCCCCGAAGTCCTGCAACCGCGTCAGGTCCCCGTGCCCACGGCGGGTGCCGGTGAAGTGCTGATCCGCGTGCACGCCGCCGGGGTCAATCGTCCGGATGTGCTGCAACGCGCCGGCAAATATCCGATGAAGCCCGGCATGAACCCGATCCCGGGGCTGGAAGTGGCCGGTGAAGTGGTGGCCGTCGGCGCCGGTGTCAGCGCTTTTGTCGTTGGCGACAAAGTCTGTGCGCTAACCAACGGCGGCGGGTACGCACAGTATTGTGTGGTTCCGGCCAGCCAGACGTTGCCGATTCCGGCAGGCATGGACTGGCTACAGGCGGCGGCGATTCCGGAAACGTTCTTCACCGTATGGGCCAACCTGTTTGAAATGGGCGGCGCCCGTAAAGGTCTGCGCGCGTTGATTCACGGTGGCACCAGCGGCATCGGCACCACCGCGCTGATGCTCTGCCGCGAGTTTGGAACTGAGGCCTTCGCCACGGCGGGCAGTGCAGACAAATGTGCGGTGATTGGTGAATTAGGGGCCGAAGCGATCAATTACCGCGAGCAGGACTTCGCTCAGATCATTGCGGAAAAAACCGCGGGGCGCGGCGTCGATGTCGTGCTCGACATCATGGGCGGTTCGTACCTGAATCAGAATATCGCGGCATTGGGAATGGAAGGCCGGCTGGTGATGCTGGGGTTCCTCGGCGGCGCGGTGGCCAAGGACGTCGATCTGCTGGCAATCATGGCCAAACGCGCCATCGTCACCGGCTCACTGCTACGCTCGCGCACCCAGGAAGAAAAAGCCGCAATCGCACAACAGCTGCGCGAGCACGTGTGGCCGGTGCTGGCGGCCGGTCGCTGCCTGCCGATGATCGACAAGGTGTACCCGCTGACCGATGCATCGCTGGCCCATGCGCGAATGGAGGCCGGCGATCACATCGGCAAGATTGTCTTGAGCGTTCCTCAGTAACCGTCACCCGCCGCCTGAGCGCCGCCGATAATGGCGATCCCGGAACTGGTGCCCAAGCGTGTGGCACCCGCTTCGATCATCGCCAGCGCGGTCGGGTAATCACGCACCCCACCCGAGGCCTTCACGCCAACCCCGGCACCCACTGTGCGGCGCATCAGCGCCACATCTTCCACGGTGGCGCCGCTGCGGTTGAAACCGGTCGAGGTCTTGACGAACGCAACGTCCAGCTCACGGCAAATCTCGCAGGCCTTCACTTTTTCGGCGTCGTTGAGCAGGCAGGTTTCCAGGATGACCTTCAGCGGCACGCTGCCGCAGGCCTGTTTGACCAGAGCGATATCGCTGTGAACCTGATCGAACAGGCCATCCTTCAACCAACCGATGTTCAACACCATGTCGATCTCCCCCGCTCCGGCGGCAATCGCCCGCTCGGCCTCGAAGGCTTTGCTGTCACTGAGCCCGGCGCCCAAGGGAAAGCCGACCACCGCCACCACCTTGACGTTTTGCCCGGCCAGGCACTGCGCCGCATGGGGCACTTGCCCGGAGTTCACGCAGACCGAATAGAAGCCGTGCTCTTGCGCCTCACGGCACAGGGTTGCGATTTGCTCGCGGGAAGCGTCGGGCGCCAGCAAGGTATGATCGATGAATTGCGCCAGGGCTTGGGGTTCGAGGTGTGCCATCGCAAAAACTCCTGTTTGTGTATTCAAATGCCCCTGCGCCACAATCGAGGATCAATCGCGCAAAAACGTTACTTTTTTCACAAATAATGTTACTTATTTAACATCAACAATCAACCCCGGAATGCCTGTGGACAGTAAAAAAACCGAGCGCCTCAAGCTTATTCAACAAGCCCTGCAAGACCAGAGCGCCATTCACCTGCGCGAAATGGCAGCCTTGCTGGACGTTTCGGAGATGACCCTGCGCCGCGACCTGAGCAAGTACACCGATCACTTGCGCCTGCTCGGCGGCTACATCACCAAAATCCACGATGGCAACGAACCCAGCGATTACCGCGTGGCCGAACAGGACACCCGGCACGTCGAGGAAAAACGCCGGATCGGCAAACTGGCCGCCGGTTTCATCAAGCCTGGCGACACGGTGTTTTTCGATTGCGGCACCACCACGCCTTTCGTGGTGGATTTCATTCCCGACGAGCTGGAGTTCACCGCCGTGTGCAACTCCCTGAACGTGCTGCTCAAACTCTCGCAAAAACCCAACTGCAACATCGTGGTGTGCGGCGGTACGTTCCACCGCAAGAACCAGGTATTCGAGAACCAGAGCGAAATCGGCATTCTCGATAGCGTGCGCCTGACCTGGGCCTTTGTTTCGGCCGCCGGCATCAGTCAGGACTTCGGCGTGACCTGCTTCAATTTCAATGAAGTGGAGGTCAAGCAGAAGGTCCTGCGCCAGGCCCAGCAGCGTTTGCTGCTGGCCGATCACAGCAAGTTCGACACCGTACGCACAGCGCATTTCGCGGCGCTGGAAGACTTTCACTACGTGGTCAGTGACAAGAAAATCCCCAAGGCCTACCGCGACGCCATCGCCGCCAGCGGCGCGCAATTGATCATTTGACCAGGGCTTGTTGCTCCGTCGCGCTGAGGTAACCGGTGGTGACGCTGAACGCCGCCGTGTCCCCCGCCGCCAATGAGCGCACATGGCCCTTGGCGGACTCCGCCCGATAGCCTTCCGGCTCACAGGTAGCGGGCAATACGAACGCCGCCACCTGCTGATCGGCGTTGTGCAAGATCCAGCGTGCAGCATGCTGGAACTGGTCGGGTCGATAACCGGTGTAGAACGCCGCGCCATCCGGACGGCTCAGCAGAAAATGCGCATGACCGGATGCGTCGGCGCGCACGCCGTCGAAGAAGAACACGATTTCCGGATCGTAAAGCTCCGGCCGGTCCAGGCACTGAAACTGTTCAGGCTCCCGCGCCAACTGCTCCATGTAAGCGCTCCACGCCGGCGTCGGTTTTACATGCGCCGGAATACTGCTGCGCAAGCGCACATCGTCGAAACCCAGAGGCTCGATGAATCGACCGCCTTCGACGTAGGCGTAATTCATGTGCGCCATGTACATCAGGTCCATCGGTTTGGCCGCCAGGTTGGTCACCTGCATGTCGATATCGAACAACCCCGAATCGCCACGCAGCGTCACGCTCGGGCTCGCCCGATAGCGATCGCCAAAACCTTGCACATATTCGTACTCGCCACCCAGGCGCAGATAAGGTCCGGCGCTGTCCTCACCCACCTCCAGCCAGGCACGGTCCATGGCCTTGCAAGGCATCTCGCCGTGCAGCGGATGATCATCTTCCGGGCCCGGACAGCCATTGCGCAGCAGGCCGCTGTGAAACATGAAACAACCGTAGGTGCCGATCACCGTAGGGCTCGGTCGCGGCTGGCTGAACAGGTTTTTCATGGTCAGGTCGCAACCGTCGAACACGGCAGACCAGATCATCTGTCCCTGATACGGCAGCACCACCAGATGCCCGCGACTGTTGGCCAACTCCACGGCCAGCACACCACTGGGATAAACCCAGGCGCTGACCTTGAAGGCCTCGGATTCCAGCAAGGTTCTGCGCGCTTCGCCAAACAGCGACGGATAGATATTGATTCGCGTGTTCATGAGGCGACCACCGCACCTACCGGCGCCCGCTCGCTCTCGGAGTGTTTAAGGCAGCGCACCGCGTAGGCCACGATCACGATGAAACACAGCAGCGGCACGCTATAGGCCAGTTGCATGTTGCCGCCGCTGTAGTCGGAAAGCAGGCCCTGGAAGATCGGAATCACCCCGCCACCGACGATGCTCATCACCAGCAGCGAACCGCCGACACCGGTATCTTCGCCCAAACCGTCGATGGTCAGGCCGTAGATGGTTGGCCAGCACGGACCGAGGAACACGCTCACGCCCACCGCCGCATACACCGCCGTGATATTCGGCACCAGGATGGTGTAGGCCAGCAACAGGATGCACAGCACGCCGTACACCGCGAGTACCTTGGCCGGGTGCAGTTTGCGCATCAGTACGTTGGCGATCAGTTTGCCGACGAAGTACGCGGCGAATGTAGTCAGCAGGAACCACGAAGCGCTGCGCTCGTTCATACCACCCAATTGCATGGCCAGGCGAATGGTGAAACTCCACACACCGACCTGGGCACCGACATACAGAAACTGCGCCAGCACACCGAAAGTGAAACGCGGATTGCGCCGCAACCGCGACAGGCTTTCACCCAGGCTGGTGGTTTTCTTGCTGACGGGCTGGTTGCCCTTGCAGGCGGGGAAACGGGTGATGGCGATCAAAATGAACATCAGCACCAGCACCGCGATCATCCATTTGTAAGGCAGCAACGTGGACTGGATCATTTGCAGTTGCTGGATCGCTGCGTCCGAAGCGCTCATCTGAGTGAGTTGTTCGCGGGTCGCGTCGGTGTCCTTGAACATCACGAAGCTGCCGACATACACCCCGGCCATCGCACCAAACGGGTGGAACGTCTGGGAAATATTCAGGCGGCGGGTACCGGTTTCCCGTGGCCCCATCAATGTCGAATAGGTGTTGCAGGCGGTTTCCAGAAACGACAGCCCGGCCGCGATCACGAACAGCGCCAGCAGGAACATGCCGTACTTGGCGGTGGACGCCGCCGGGAAGAACAACAGGCAACCGAACATGTACAACATCAGGCCGATCAGGATGGTGGTCTTGTAGCTGAAACGGCGGACCACCAGTGCGGCCGGAATCGCCACGAAGAAATAGCCCAGGTAAAACGCCGACTGCACGAATGCCGTCTGGAAATCGCTGAGCAGGAACGCCTTCTTGAAATGCGCGATGAGCACGTCGTTCATGCTCGCGGCCGCCGCCCACAGCGCGAAAATGCTGCACAGCAGGATGAAGGCGAACCAGGGCGTGCGATTGAGGTAGAAACCGTCGGGCGTCTGTTGGAGCGGAGGCTTTGTCATTGTTGTTCTCCGTGGTGAGCTTGGGAAAAGTGCAGCCGTTGAATCACTCCGGCGTCGGGACGCCGAAGCTGCGCTGGAATTGCGCGAATGCGGGTGCGTCCGGGTAGGACGTCTGGGTGCCGAGGCCTGTGACCGAGCAGGCTGAATACGCCACGGCCTGGGTCATCGCGGCGCGGATATCGCGGTCGCGGCTCCAGTGATGGACGAAGCAACCGATGAAAGCATCTCCTGCGCCGGTGGTGTCACGCGCGTCAACCCGCAGACCGGGAATCTGGAACTCGCCTTCCTCGCCGACATACAGCGCACCTTGCTGGCCGAGGGTCACGATGACATGGCGAATGCCGCTGCTGACCAAGGTCTGCGCGGCCTTGCGCGCTGACTCCGGCGAATCCACGACCTGGCCGGTGATCAGGGCCAGCTCGGATTCGTTGGGCACCAGGAAATCCAGCTGCGCCAGACGTTCACGGCTCAGGCCCGACAAGGCCGGTGCCGGATTGAGCAGCACCGGAATCTGGTGTTCGCGGCCGAATTCGATGGCGTAGTAAACCGTTTCGACATTGATCTCCAGTTGCAGGACGATCAGCGAGCATTCCCGCAACGCCTGTGCGGCGGCGTCGATGTCTGCCGGGGCGAGATGCGCGTTGGCGCCTTTGACGATGAGGATGCTGTTGTGGGAGTCGGCCTGGACGAAAATCGGCGCCACGCCACTGGACACACCGGGCACGCGCTGCACATGGCGGGTGTCGATGCCAAAGCGCTGGAAATTGGCCAGGGTGTTGTCGGCAAACATGTCGTCGCCGACCTTGGTCAGCATCAGCACATCCGCCCCGAGCTTGGCCGCCGCCACTGCCTGATTGGCGCCCTTGCCGCCACAACCGAGGGCAAAACCCGGCGCTTCGAGTGTCTCGCCCTGGGCCGGCATGCGGTCAATGTAGGTAATCAGGTCGACCATGTTGCTGCCGATGACTGCGATCTTGCTCATTGCATTCCCACCTTGATCCGGCTGGCCAGGCTTGGACCTGGCGTTTTTGTTTTGTTATTTAAATAACATTTTGTGTGAATATTCAATCTTTTTTATCGAGAGCCTGATACTCGCTGGACGAGCAGCCTCCCACAAGTCGAAATTATTCCCGCCCGCGCCACACATCTGCTAAAACGCGAACTTCATGTCTGTGCCCATGGATCACCCGATGCCCTCTGCCCTTCTCACTCGTCTGCGTCGACGCTGGCTGTCGCTGCTGTGCATGGCCGCGCTGGTCGTCGGCCTGCCTGTGAGTTGCGGCGCGCTCAAGTACAAGGAACGCGAGTTGCTGTTCCGCATCGAACCGGGCACGGCCGGCTGGTATCGCGGCTTGCCGCAGGATGTTCAGGAGTTCGACATCAAGCCTGCCGATTTCAAGGCCGGACAGAACCTGCATGCCTGGTGGTGGCCGGCGGCGCGTAAAGACGCGCCGTCGATTCTCTATCTGCACGGTGTGCGCTGGAACCTCACCGGCCAGGCCTTCCGCATCGAGCAGTTACGCGCCATGGGCTATTCGGTGTTGGCGATTGACTATCGCGGCTTCGGCCAGAGCAAAGGCGATCTGCCGTCGGAAGCCAGCGTCTACGAAGACGCCCGGGCGGCGTGGGAGCGTTTCACCGTGATGCAGCCGGACGCCGGCAAACGCTTGATCTACGGACACTCACTGGGTGGCGCGGTGGCCATCGATCTGGCGGCAGACCTGGCCGCGCAAGCGAAAAAGGAGCACGTCCCGGTGCCCGTACGCGGTCTGGTGATCGAGTCCACCTTCACCTCGCTGGGCGATGCCGTGGCGGAAGTGGCTGGCAACAACCTGCCAGTGAACTGGCTACCGGTGCGCTGGTTGCTTTCACAGAAATTCGATTCCATCGACAAGATCGTCGACATCGACATGCCGTTGCTGGTGGTCCATGGCCTGGCTGATCCGTTCATGCCATCGCGGTTCAGCCAGCAATTGTTCAATGCCGCCAACCAACCGAAACGCCTGTTGCTGATCCCCGGCGGGACGCACAACAACAGCATGAGCCTGGGCGGTAGCCAGTATCGACAGGCACTGGAGGGTTTGATGCGGGCAAAACCGCAGATCGCCGGTCCGGCGATCTCACAGGGTTCCCAGGAATCCTGAGGCCTAGCGATAACCCCGCGCCTGCAAGTCGAACAACTGCGCATAACGCCCACCGGCCGCGACCAGCGTGTCATGATCGCCGCGCTCAAGGATCGCGCCCTGATCCAGCACAATGATGTGATCGGCATTGCGCACGCTGGAAAAACGATGGGAGATCAGCAGGGTCATGCGGTCCCGCGTGTGCTGGCTGAAATGCTCGAACACGGCCGCTTCCGCCGCCGGGTCGAGCGCCGAGGTCGGTTCGTCGAGAATCAGGATATCGGCGTTGCGGCGCATATAGGCACGGGACAGTGCGATCTTCTGCCACTGCCCGCCGGACAGTTCCTGCCCGCCGGCAAACCAGCGCCCCAGCTGCGTGGCATATCCGCGATCCAGACGCTCGATGAAAGGCGCGGCCATGCCTTCGGCGGCCGCTTGCTGCCAGCGCTGCTCATCGTTGAACGCCAGCGTGTCGCCGACACCGATGTTTTCGCCAACGGAAAACTGGTAGCGAATGTAGTCCTGGAAAATCACGCCGATCCGCCGACGTAACGCGTCTTCGTCCCACGCCTGCAAATCGCTGCCGTCGAGCAGAATACGCCCCTGATCGGGACGGTATAACCGGGTCAGCAGCTTGATCAGCGTGGTCTTGCCCGAACCGTTTTCCCCCACCAGCGCCACACTGTGCCCCGGCACGAGGTGCAGATCGATACCTTCCAGCGCGGCGCGGCTGGCGCCCGGATAGCGGAAGCCGACATTCTCGAAACGCAGGCCATCGCCCGGAACCGCACCGACGGTGAGATGGCCAGTGTCGGCCACCACGGGTTCGGCCAGGTATTCATAGAGGCTGGACAGGTAGAGACCATCTTCATAAAGACCACTGATGGCGCTGAGGCTGCTGCTCACCGCCGTCTGACCCTGCTTGAACAGCACCAGGTACATGGTCATCTGGCCCAGGGTGATGTTGCCGTGCACCGTATCGACCACCACCCACGCATACGCCAGATAAAACGCCGCGGTGCCCAACAGACCCAGAACAAAACCCCAGCCATCGCGGCGCAAGGTCAGCCGCCGGTCCTCGGCATACAGTCGGGCAAACGTGTCGCGATAGCGCTGCAACAGCAGCGGCGCGAACCCGAACAGCTTGACCTCCTTGATGTAACCCTCATGGGAGAGCAGCGTCTCGATGTAAGTCTGCTGCCGGCTTTCCGGGGCGCGACGGGTGAACAGGCGAAAGGCATCCCCGGAAAAGTGCGCCTCGGCAAAAAACACCGGCAATGCGCCGACCACCAGCAACACCAACGCCCACGGCGAAAAATGCACCAGCAATACACCGAAGCTGATCAGCACGATCAGGTTCTGGATCAAGCCCAGCGACTTCATCACCAGCGCCAACGGCCGGGTCGAGGCTTCACGCCGTACCCGCACCAGCTTGTCGTAGAACTCGGAATTCTCGAACTGCACCAGCGATAGCGTCTGGGCCTTTTCCAGAATCATCGTGTTGACCTTCTGCCCCAGCTGCACCCGCAACAGTGACTGCTGGACCGACAGCGCACGCTGGGTGGCGGACAGCAACGCCAACACCCCCGCTTCAAACAACACGTAACGCACCACCGGCCACAACGGCGCACTGCCCTGCTGTGCATGCAACTGCATGGCGAAGACCACCGCGTCGACAATCCGCTGACCCAACCACGCTGCCAGCGCCGGCAGCACCCCGGCGATCAGGGTTGCCAGCACCAGGCCGAGGAACAACCCACGGGACGTGCCCCAGACCAGCAGCAAGGCTCGTCTTGCCTGATCGAGTAGCGTGGTGAAACGCTCAAAAACCAGGCTCACGCCTCAGACTCCGCCAAAGGCTCGACTCGCGCCCCCTGAAAACGCGCCCGATACCGCCCCGGACTTTCCCCCGTCCACTTCTTGAACGCGCGATGAAACGCACTCGGCTCCTGAAAGCCCAATTGCTCGGCGATGTCGCTGATGCTCGCGCGGCTTTCTCGTAATTGCTCGAAAGCCACCGCGCGGCGTACTTCGTCCTTGATCTCCTGGTAGGAACAACCTTCACGTTCCAGTTTGCGGCGGAAGGTGCTGGGGCTAAGGTGCTGTTCGAGGGCGAAGGCCTGCAAGGTCGGCCAATGGCTGTAATGGCTGTTGCGCAAGCGTTGATGCACCTGCGACGCCAGACCATGCTGGTTGCGGAAGCGGATCACCAGCCATTGCGGTGCGGTGCGCAGGAAGACTTTGAGCGAGGCCAAATCCTGGACCACCGGCAGTCGCAGGTAGTGACTGGCAAATTCGATTTCGGTGCGCTCGGCGCCGAAGGTCAGGTTCGGTCCCCACAACAAGCGGTCGTCGCTGAGGGACAGCCGTTCGTGGCGAAAGTCCGCGCGGTCGATGGGAATGCGCCGGCCACCGAGCCAGCACAACAGGCTGATCATCAACACCAGGAAGGTTTCTTCGCCGAAACGGCTGGCGTCATCGTTCGCCGCCTGACTGTCCAGGCTGATGACCGCTCGTTTACCACGCACGGTCAGCGTGCCGCGAAAGTCGCGCAGGAACAGGGCGAAGTTGACCAGGCACTGGCGCATCGCTTTGTGCAGATCGGGTTCCTGGATCAGCGCGCGGCAAATCAGCGCGAATGCGCCTGGCGGCATGCCATGGGAGTCGAGCCCGAAGAATTCGTCGTTCAGTTCACGGATCTGGATCAGCCACAACGCCGCAAAGGCATTGGCCGGCACCCGCGCCGTGGGCTGTTGCACCAGCGCCGGATCGATGCCGGCCTGCTCCAGCACAGCCCGCACGCGCTGCGGATCGTCGCCCATCCCGTGGATCATTGCCTGCACGAAGTAGGCGGCCACCGAGTCCTTTTCCCGCATGTGAACGCTACTCTCCCCGTCATTTGAAATGGCAAAAAACGCCAGTGCCGTTGAACAGTTTCGGCATAGGACAACCGCCCCGCCGGCTCTAGACTCGCGGCAATAGTACGCCTTCGGCCGCCAACTCGGCCAAGGTATCGCAGGGTTTGAGCGGAAGGACGGCAACATGAATCTGCAAAACATTGGCGTGATCGGCGCCGGCACCATGGGTAACGGAATTGCGCAGGTCTGCGCCCTGGCCGGTTTCAACGTGACCTTGCTCGACATCTCCGAGAGCGCGTTGCAAAAAGCCGTCGCCACCGTCGGCAAAAACCTCGATCGGCAGATCGCCAAGGACACCCTGACGCCCGAGCAGAAAAACGCCGCCCTCGACAAGATCCAGACCAGCACCGATTACAGCAGTTTGCACAACGCGCAACTGGTGATCGAAGCGGCCACCGAAAACCTCGAACTGAAGTTGCGGGTGCTGCAACAGATCGCCGCGCAGGTCAGCGCCGATTGCGTGATCGCTTCCAACACCTCGTCGCTATCGATCACCCAACTCGCCGCCAGCGTCAGCCAGCCCGAGCGTTTCATTGGCCTGCACTTTTTCAACCCGGTGCCGGTGATGGGTCTGATCGAAGTCATTCGCGGTCTGCAAACCAGCGATGCCACCCACGCGTTGGCGCTGGACATGGCGACCACACTGGGCAAGACCGCGATAACCGCCGGCAACCGTCCGGGGTTTGTGGTCAACCGGATTCTGGTGCCGATGATCAACGAAGCGATCCTGGTGTTTCAGGAAGGCCTGGCCAGCGCCGAAGACATCGACGCCGGCATGCGCCTGGGCTGCAACCAGCCGATCGGCCCGTTGGCATTGGCAGACCTGATCGGCCTCGACACCCTCCTGGCGATCATGCAAGCCTTTTACGACGGCTTCAACGACAGCAAATATCGCCCGGCGCCACTGCTCAAGGAAATGGTTGCCGCCGGTTACCTGGGTCGCAAATCGGGGCGCGGTTTCCATGCCTATGCCTGAGCGTTGTTCACGTTTCGCCGAGTACCGGGACAAGGTGCTGGAGTTGTTTGCCAGCAAGGGTTTCGGTCAGGTCGGCATGCGTGAACTCGCCACGTGCCTGGGGCTTTCCCCGGGCTCGCTGTATCACCACTACCCCAGCAAACAGCACTTGCTGCTCGACCTGATCGAAGAGTTCTACGAAGAGCTGTTGGCCACTTTGGGGGTATCGAGAAAAAGGCCCCGGCCAAACGCGACCGGCTTAACAACCTGATCCGCGCACACCTGAACCTGCACCGCGACATGCCGTGGCATTTTCGCCTGGTGGAACGCGACAGCGGCTGCCTGAATGAAGAGCAGCAGGCTCGGGTCCGGCAATTGCGCGAGCAGTACGAACGCCGATTGCTGGTGATCCTCGGCGCACGCTCGCGCTTCAGTGATTCGGGGCAACTGGCGGCCGGCCATGCGATTGCGGCCCTGCTCAACAACGCACCCAGCTGGCTGACACCCCATGCTTTGGACGAACAAGAGCATGATGAACTGCTGGAAAATCTGGTGAGCGGTGCCATCGAACGCGTGCTGGCGCCGCGGCGCCCGAACGAAGCAATAAGCCTCGCCCGGTCTATCGAAAAAACATCTAAAAAAACCCAGGCTCCCATCGCGATTTAGCGCTTTGCTTGCCCAGTCAATGTCATCGGAATTCGCCCGTGAACGCGGCGTCCAATCCGGTGTGCCCTTTCAATGACCGGGAGCAAACCATGAAAATCAGTCCGTATCTCATCTTCAACGGCGACTGCCGCGCCGCCTTCACGTTTTATCAACAATGCCTGCAAGGCAATCTGGAAGCGATGATGACGTTCGGCGAAACACCCGCCGCCGAGCATGTGCCGAAGGAACATCACGACCTGATCATTCACACCTGCCTGAAAGTTGGCGATCAGATGCTGATGGCTTCGGACACCACGCCCGACCGCCCGACCCCGGACATGAGCGGCTGCTCGATTTCGCTGAATGTCGACAGCATCGCTGAAGCCGATCGAGTGTTTAACGCGCTGTCGGACGGAGGCAAAGTCGAGATGCCGCTGGAAGCCACTTTCTGGGCGGCACGCTTCGGCATGCTGGTCGACCGCTTCGGCGTCTCGTGGATGGTCAACTGTGAGAAGGATCTGTAAGAAGCCTTCCTGATCACCGATGTTAACCGCATGAAACAGCCAAACCTGCAAGGGTTGGGCTTTCTGGCAACTCCCGGGCTGTCTGCTACCGTCAACATGCCACCCGCCGCATAGCAGCGGATTGTCCGGAGGAATCCCAACATGCCAGTGTCCTGGTCTGCCCGTTTCAAATCATCGCTATTGGCTGGCGGGCTCACCGCCACCCTGCTCGCACTCAGTGGTTGCACGAGTATCGATGCTCAGACCACCGCCTACGTCGGCGTCGAACATCCGGCACCAACCCTGCCCAGTGAAGTCGTCGTGCTGCGCTCCGACCCCCTGCGCCCGCATGTTCGATTGGGTGAAGTGCTGATCGACGCCAGTGTCGACCCCGCCCCGCCCATCACTGAGGTGGAAGCGAAACTGCGGGATGAAGCGGCCAAGCTCGGCGGCGATGCCGTAGTGGTGGTCTATGACCATATCGGACCGGTGGGCGCCTACCTCAACGGACCGCTGTGGGCCCGGGACGTGCAGACCATCAACGGTCGCAAGCTCAAGGGGATTGTCATCAAGTACCGCTAGCTTTCTCGTAACCCGCAGTCATCCTCTACGGGGTTGAGTTTCACTGTCCTGGCGATTGCCCTCATCATTTTTCCTGTGATTGGGCCTGATCGCGACCACGCCAGCCCTGCCTCCACGCCAAATGCGCGCTCAATACGATAGGGCCTCAGCCCAGATCGAAATCAAGACATTTACAGTTTCGGAAGATACCCACCTATTTCCGAGAATCGCCCTACATACACTCCCTTTTCGACTAAAGCAAAGTGTCTTTTCTGAACTTTTCAGTTTTTCCGACACCGAATTTTGTCTAGCCATCTGACATTCATCGATTTGGCGTCATGAGTGGTTCTTGAATTAGACAGAAATAGGAAGCATATGAACCGTGTAATCTACAATACATTTATGGAGCCATGGCATATAGCCTTCACCAGCCTCTGGCTAATCCCGGCTTTTTCGTTTATCTGGTTGATTTCCCCAGAAAATCCGACCGTGCAACAGGCTGAACTCTGGTCAACTGTCGGCATGATCGGCACGTTGGCTTACTTGTTCATAACCAGCATTGCCGTTTATCGAACTATCGTACATACGTACGTTTTTTTCATCGCCTGCATATCGCTCTTCATTGGCGGCCGCTTCATCGCCTACGCCATGGGATTTGATCTCTCGATACTGGAAATGGAGAGTAATTTCTTTTCTGTCCAAAGACCAGACTTCGTAACCATTGAATTAACCGCAAATGAAGCACTTCGCCTAACTCTTTACATCGTTACCTGCCTTCTCGCCATACACGCGGGGTACATGTTTTCAATATGGAAAAATACAAACAAGACAGAGCACCCAATCGATCCAAAGTGGACCAAGACCCTGCAGATCCCCGCAATCATACTTGCCACAGTGTCCACCGCAGTCTTTCTACTTAGTTTCCCTGAAGCTCATCGAATAGTTCAAAGCAGTGGTTACACCTCGCTGTACACCTCAGCTTCGACCGATTTCACTATGCGTGGAAGCACAGCAGCGCAATACGGACTTTTACTCGCTCTCGGCCTGGCGTTCGCCTCAAGAACCAAATGGCTGGGATGGTGTGTCCTCGGCCTGCTGGCAATCTATTACGCCGCCAATCTGAAACTTGGAATTCGCGGCGGAATAATGGGATTTTCTTTACTCTGCGTGTGGTTATTTCATATAAAAATAAAGCGCATTGACCGAATTGCACTGGTAGGCATTCCGATTGTACTTGCCAGCATACTCATGTTGGCCGCACTCGGACCGCGCAATCCTTACTTTGGTGAAAATACAGCGGTATTTTTGCCTTGGTTCATCGACAATCAAGGGTTAACAGCACTCTATATTCATGCCGCGACACAAGTTGAAAGCTATCCCACCCTTGCTTATCTCCATAGCGCTTTTCCGGCAACACCAACGATCGCTACATTTTTCGGCATGAACGTCCCGTTGGACCAACTGTATTTTGGGCAATTTCTTTCAAAGACATTACTTTCGGGTGATGCGTACCAAAAAGGATTTGGTATGGGTTGGTCGTTGTTTTCAGACTTCTATGCATACACCCTATGGATTCCAGGCATGTATTTGATTGCTGCGGCAGGGTTCGGGGTAGTTTTATCTAGACTGGTAAACTCCAGGAATCCACTCGTTTTCGGTGCGCATGTAATGATTTTCGTAAAAATCATGCTGCTTCCCAGGACCGGGTTATATAGCGTCGTACCATTCCTGATTGCTTACGCCGCTATCGTGGCAGCCTGCTATCTCCTCAACCGCGTTTCTCAGCGCAAGATGTTGACGGTCAAGAAGCGAAATTCAGAAACTAGAAGCTGATATTTACAAAACATTCAAACCCCGCATTCCGCTCGTGCGCGCTAGGGCTTCAAGACTGTCGAAATTCCGGGGATACCACTTGAGGTAATCCCCGGACTGCTATCCAGCTTTTCAAAGATCCGATTTTTGACGACTACCGCACAAATCACCATATAAAGCATAAAGACTGGCTGACGAAGCATGAAATGTGCACCGGAAAAAATCATCAGAACAATCAATGTTGTTAGCGAAAATGGATCTCGCGCCTTTATAGCTCCAGCTATCAACCAAAGATACAACACACCAAAAATTATCAATCCTGCAATACCCGCCTGAGTGAGCAGATCCAATAACAAATTGTGAGCCTCGTGCCTAGCTTGCGGATTATCCAGATAGGAGAACGCTCCAGGTCCATGACCAAACACCGGGGATAGCGTCCAAACCTCCAATGCATGGACCCATAATGTTTTGCGCACACCTGCTTTGTTTGGATCCATCCCGACTCCGAAGGTAGAGTCAGATTTCCCTAGCGCAAGTGGAACTTTAATTTCTTTAGTTATAGCATTATGTTCGAAAGACAGTGCAAAACCAGAAATTGCTTTCGTATTTTCTTTTTTTAGATCCCGTTCAGCTATGACGTCACTTTCACGTTCAGCGACAACCGCCCGAACCGATTCGAAAACTCGTTGACCAGGCCCATCAAAAATAAACTTAAACGAAATAAAAGCCAGAATAAATGCCGCAATCAACGCTCCAAAAAACCGCCAATTAATATTGGGTAACCAGCGCCATACTATCAATGTCAACATTGGGATCCCAATACACCATGCCAAAAGCAGCGCATCGCTTCTTACACACAGTCCCAAAAAGAAGAAAAGCCACAAAAAAGCAAACTTCTTAACGAACCGCCAACCTTGCCAATGACTGTTCTGAGAAATAGCAGCCAGCCAGATTGGAATAGGCAGTAAAAACAATGCGAGCTGGTTAGGGTTCATCGACCAGGCAGCTACACGGGATGGGTAATAGGTGGTATTGATTTCCAATAAGTCCGAAAACCAGATGCTGCCAAGTAAAAAAACCAACAACGGTAAGAAAAGCAAGACAACCGGAATTGTCGCCATAGCCCTAATAAATCTTTGAAACTCAAACTGATCCAAGCCGCCCACATAGGACAATGCTATTAGCGTAAAGCCTGCGGTGTATAAATAGGCAATCACCGTATGTATTGCCCCCTCCCCACGGATGGAACCAACAAAAAAGCCAATCATTGTCGTTGCAATGAAGGCAAACCAAAACAACATGAGGGGATGCTTAACATTTTGCATGAAGACATTTCGGCGAATAATTGCAAAAAAAGCAAAGAGCACAGTGATTTCCGCCATGCCTATAGGCAGGCCCGGAAAGCGAAGCATGGTTGAAACTGACAGGAAAGCCACCAACGCCGCTAACACGGGAATTACACTTTTCTTATTCATTTAAAAATACCGTGGACATTGCTCTGTTTACCAGCAAGGAACTGCTCCAGTATCCCAAGTGCAGACAGTCACATAAGAGCCGCACACCTCATTTCCAGCAAGTGTTTAGGGCCACAGAAAATCTGAAAGTTCACTAGCTTGGAAACGCTGCACGCCAGCGAGGCGACGGTAAACTCTTAGACAAAGAGTCTGTTTGATTAAAAATTCGGCGCTCCCTTCATTTCACTTGCGTCCAGCATAGCTTCAAACTCAAACTTTACCCTCGCGCTGGGTAACCTTTCGTCGCAAACAACGCGGTTAGGGAAAGCATATCCCAGCGTCTGGCGTAGCCTTTGCAGCTGGCCGTCTTAGCCGCCCCAGAACGACATAATTCTGACACGGCAGCACTTCAAACTAACGCTTAAGGACTCCAGCAGTACGCTTGGTCAGTCACCGGAGATGTAACGTGTCAACCCTCAATGAAATCGCAGCGAACCACGCGAGAATGGCCAAGGCAAAAGAAGTCGAGGCAACCGGGCTGGATGAGCGACAGCCTCAGATCGTGGGTGGGTTTGAAATCCCGTCCCTGGAGCCGCAACACCACGTTCCGCTGCACCTGATTGCAGGCGCGCAGGAAGGTAATCTTGGGCAGGCTGTTGGCTTTATGATTTGAGGCCGTGACGGGGATCTGCCGGTTTCCCTCATTGCGCCTTAGTGGATTTATGCCTGACCGTTACAGGTGGCTGCTCTTTGATAAAAAAAGAGGAGATCGCTAGCTGCAAGGCAACAATAAAAATGAAAACCGGCTCGATCGGCCACCGGAAATACGGAGCCGCTCCCCAGCAAACCATCAGAACCGCGGCAGCGATACGTCGCTGCCGTTTCGAAACTTTTGCAGCCGATGCGATTGTCGCTGTATACCATCTCATTCCGTTCAGTCCAGAGTGCGCTTCATTGCGGCGGGTATCAAAACCTGGGTGGACATTTTTAATACAGACATGAAAATCTATGGTCACCCCCATTTTTGCAATACTGATTAACGGGTGGTGTGGTTGG
>RCUS01000374.1_pt1 | contig 30843 bp, 26 predicted proteins | sample 2166221 | NCBI WGS metagenome assembly RCUS01 (sample SAMN09932758, study PRJNA488358) | compost metagenome | isolation source: compost soil in cyclohexanecarboxylic | place: Germany: Experimental Botanical Garden
TGGCGCCACCAATGAAGTCGTAGCGCAGCGAGCCTTCCAGGGTCGGATGACGCAGAAACACCGGCAGGTTGCGCCAGTACTCGATCACCTCGAAGCCGCCGAGTTCGGTGTGGTTCTGTTTACGCTGCACCTTCGACGAGCGTGCGTTGACATAGGTACCTTTGCCGACCACCCCGGTGAGGAAGTTTTCGTAAGTCAGTTGGGCGTAGGTGTCGGAAATGGTCTTGCGCGAAATACCCAGTTGTTCGGCCAGCAAGCGGCTGGGGGGCAGTTGTGTCCCGGCGGTCAGGCGACCGGACTCGATAGCGCTGCGCAGTTGGTTGTACAGCTGGCCGGCCAGGTCCTTGCGACCGTTGATGACAACATGTAGTTCCATACCGGCGAGGCTCCGGGGCTGTTGGGCGCGTGTGCGTCGCGCAAGATTACTCTTATCCGCTTGTGGTACAGAAGTTGTGCAGTGGAAAAACCGTCAATTGGTCTGGCGGCGGTGGTCCCCGGGGAAATCGCCTGATTGGATCTGTCATGCCCCTGCGCCAGCGACTACCGTGAAGATCACATCACGCCTGCACGAGATCGCCCCATGAACCCCCGTCTGGATTACTACAGCGCGTCGCCCAAAGCGATGAAAGCCATGATCGCCATGGAGGCCCTGGCCAGCAGCCTGAGTATCGAGCAGGGCCTGCTGCACCTGATCAAGATTCGTGCTTCGCAGCTCAATGGCTGTGCCTTTTGCACCGATATGCACTCGGTGGATGCACGGCGCCTGGGCGAAAGCGACCGGCGTCTGTATTCCATTGTGGTCTGGCGCGACAGCAACTTTTTCAATCCTCGGGAAAGAGCCGCGCTGGCCTGGACCGAGGCGGTCACCTTGCTCTCCGAAAGCCATGTGCCGGACGATGTCTACGCGCAAGCCAGGGAGCAGTTCAGTGAAAGCGAAATGGTCGACCTGACCATTGCCGTTACCACCATCAACAGCTGGAATCGCCTGGCCGTGAGCTTTCGGCAGACACCCAGCGCCTGAGTCATTGTCACAGCAGGTTCATGAACGATCCGCAGGATGCACCTGTCAGTGTCAGATCGACAGGGAGTCCTCGATGTCATTCATGGAAGCCAGCGCCCACCAGGGGGCTGCGGAGTATCGTGTAGCTATCGATAAAAATGCGTCCTGGCGCCAGTTGGCGGCGGCTATCGACCCCGAACTGGCGCTGTGTTTCACCGTCAGCGCCCGTTGCGGTTGCTTCATGCAGGCCGCCCGCAGTCTCAACATCAAGACCACGCGCCTGCGCAGGCAACTGGTGCTGCTGGAAACGCAGCTCCAATGTTCGCTGTTCAACCATTGCGACAATGGTTTGAGCCTCAGCCGCGATGGCTTGCGCTTGCACGCACAATTGATCGCCCTGGCCCATGAGCGCGGTTTGCCGGTGGTCGAGCAGCCGTTGATTCGCCTGGCCGTGGCGGATTCGATCCTGCATGACATTCTCGGACGTGACCTGGTTGCACTGCTGCGGCGCAACGCCAGCGTTCGGCTGGAGATCATGACGCTCGACAGCGAGCTGGCTTTGCAGGCGGTCAGCGCCGACGTGGTGGTGTGGCTGGGCGAGACCGGATCGCCGTTGCCGGGACCGAGCTTTGCCACCACCGAACCCCGGCGCCTGGCGCAACTCGATTACCTGCCGCACATTGCCAAGCGCTACTCGCGGGTTGCCTCCAGGCCGGAATGCCTGGATGACCTGGCCGATTTTCTCCTGGTGCAATGGCGGCAGGACGGCCAGGTTGAAAGCTTCCGGCCATGGAATACGCTGGTGGATCAGCGCCCGGCCGGGGTGGTGCAACTGCAATCCTGGGAGCTGATGCTGGAGATGATCCGTTGCAGTGCCGGCATCGGCCTGCTGCCGCACTACATGAGCCACTTCGACCGCGGGCTGATTGCCTTGCCGGGCCTGTTTGACCAGCCAATGCGGCGTCAGGTGTGGATGGCGGTCAATGCTGATTCCGGGGACGACGAGCAAGTACGGATGATCGTCGAATTGATCGAAAACACCTTCAGCGAGCGCCGGGAGTGGTTCGAAAGCTGAGCACGATTAAAATGTGGGAGCGGGCTTGCTCGCTAAGACGCCATCACATTCAACATTGAAGGCGACTGGTCAACCGCATTCGCGAGCAAGCCCGCTCCCACATTGGTTCTCGCCACACACGAAGGTCGCGTTGTAGAGTGAACGGCCATGTCTGCTTCAAGGATGATTCACCCATGCCAACCACCGAACCCGTCATCACCCTCGAACGCTTCAACGAATCCCATATCGAAGGCGTTGCGGCGCTGTACAACGACCCGGCCATCGCCCGTCAAACCCTGCAAATGCCGTTTCAGTCCACCGAACTCTGGCGCAGTCGCCTGGCGCTGGATAACGAACGCCTGGTGAAAGTGGTGGCCCTGCATCAAGGTACGGTCGTCGGCAACATTGGCCTGGAGCAGTTCTCACGCATTCGTCGCAGCCATGCCGGCAGTTTCGGCATGGGCGTTGCGGTGGCGTGGCAGGGCAAGGGTGTGGGCTCGAAGCTGCTCGCGACGGCGCTGGATATCGCCGACAACTGGATGAATCTGCAGCGCATCGAGCTTTCGGTGTATGCCGACAACGAAGCGGCCATTTCCCTGTACCGCAAGTTCGGCTTCGAAACCGAGGGCCTGTACCGCGACTACGCCGTGCGTGACGGCGTGCTGGTGGACACCTTGAGCATGGCGCGTCTGCGCCGCATGCCCAAGGCCGGTTGAGTCAGCCACCCAGGGCGAACGCCACCGCCTCCTGCACATTCGGTCCGGCGGTGGCAGTACCGCTCACGCTTTTACTCGTACGCCCGCCACGCGCATCTGCCATGCTTGATATCCGCAACACCGCTTCAACCAAAGGAACACCGCTATGGACGATGTACAGCAACTGGGCGAAATGCTTCGCCACTATGCCGAAAGCGAAGCGCACAAAAAGCAAGTGTTCGAGTCGCAATCGGCCGAGTGGGCGAAGCGCATTGGTGCGCTGTTCGATCAGATCCAGCAGTGGCTGGAACCGGTCAAGGCACCTGACCTGCTCGAAGTGAACCGCGAAGTGTACGTCGCGTCGGGGCCGAGTGTTCTGGTGGAGAGCTCTCCGTTCAAGACCGAAAAGCTGAGCATCCTGATCGCTGGCAAACCGGTGGAATTCGTGCCGGAGGTGATGGGTGTCGGCGGGCAGATTTCCGTGGCGGTGATGGGCTTTACAGCAGCACGTTATGGCAGCGTGTCACTGGTGTGCCTGCCGCCATCCACTGGCTGGCAGTGGCGCAAGACCAATGGCTTGAAAGACCCGGACACTTTTGAGTTCGATGCAAACTTCCTGGCGCAACAACTGCAAAGCCTGATTCCCCGGGAGCGTGCCTGAAATCTCGACATACAACCCTGTGGGAGCGAGCTTGCTCCCACAGTAATCGGTGCCACATCAGATATCGAGGGTTTCCCAATCCGGGTTCGCCTCTTGCGGCGGCAGTGTTCTAACGGTTTTTCCGGTCGCCAATTCCACCCGCCGCGCCACTTCCGGGTCATCCGCAAACGGGATCAGGCTCGCATCGTCCAGGCTCTCGGCGGTCTGGTGGCGCAGACAATACTCGACGGCGAACCACAAAAATGCCACACCCAGAATGTTCAATATGACTTCAATCATCAGGCAAACCGCGCCTCGCGTTCGGCCATCGCCACGTCCGTTACCCGCACCGTGCGCCACACGTTGTAGGCCATCAGCAGCATTCCGCTGAGGAAGAACACCCCGCCGGCAAAGCGCACGACGAATCCCGGATGGCTGGCCTGCAAGGCTTCGACGAAGGAGTAGGTCAGCGTGCCGTCATCGTTGATCGCGCGCCACATCAGGCCCTGGGTGATGCCGTTGACCCACATCGAGGCGATGTACAGCACGGTGCCGATGGTCGCCAGCCAAAAGTGCAGGTTGATCAGCGGCGTGCTGTGCATCTGCTCGCGTCCGAATACCTTCGGCACCATGTGATAGGTCGCACCGAAGGTAATCATCGCCACCCAGCCCAGCGCCCCGGCGTGCACGTGGCCGATGGTCCAGTCGGTATAGTGGGAGAGGGCGTTGACGGTCTTGATCGCCATCATCGGCCCTTCGAAGGTCGACATGCCGTAGAACGCCAGCGACAGCACCAGAAAGCGCAGGATCGGGTCGCTGCGCAACTTATGCCAGGCGCCCGAGAGGGTCATCATGCCGTTGATCATCCCGCCCCAGCTCGGCGCCAGCAGGATCAGCGACATCACCATGCCCAGCGACTGCGCCCAGTCCGGCAGCGCGGTGTAGTGCAAGTGGTGCGGGCCGGCCCAGATGTACAGGGTGATCAGCGCCCAGAAGTGCACGATCGACAGGCGATAGGAATACACCGGGCGTTCGGCCTGCTTCGGCACGAAGTAATACATCATGCCGAGGAACCCGGCGGTGAGGAAAAAGCCCACGGCGTTGTGCCCGTACCACCACTGCACCATGGCGTCGGTGGCCCCGGAATACACCGGGTAGGACTTGAACCAGTCCACCGGGATCGACAGGTGATTGACCACGTGCAGCATGGCGATCACCACGATGAACGCGCCGAAGAACCAGTTGCCGACGTAGATGTGCTTGGTCTGGCGCTGCACCACAGTGGTGAAGAACACGATGGCGTAGGCGACCCAGACCACAGTCATCCACACCGCGCCGGTGAACTCGATCTCGGCGTATTCCTTGGTGGTGGTGTAACCCATCGGCAGGCTGATCAGCATGATCACGATCACCGACTGCCAGCCCCAAAACGTGAACGCGGCCAGCGTGTCCGAGAACAGCCGCACCTGGCAGGTACGTTGCACCGCGTAGTAACTGGCGGCGAACTGCGCGCTGCCGGCAAAACCGAAAATCACCAGGCTGGTGTGCAGCGGCCGCAAGCGGCCGAAGGTGGTCCACGGCAGGTCCAGGTTCATCTCGGGCCACACCAGTTGCGAGGCGATCCACACGCCCATCGCCATCCCCACGACGCCCCAGAACACGGTCGCCACGATGAATTGGCGGACGACCTTGTAGTTGTAGGCCTGTCCGATAGTTGTTGTGCTCATGGTCAATGCTTCCACGGTTGCATAGTCGTGCTGCACTGTAAAAACCTGACCGGAAACAAAACAGACTCAGGAATATTTCATTTATGCGGATCAGATTTGGCGCATCGCTGCGGCAATCTGACGCGATTTGATACGGTTTTTATCGATTCAGGTGAATCTGTAACGCGCTGCACCGCTGGCGCATAGTCGCTGAAAAATCCTTGTGGGAGCGAGCTTGCTCGCGATGACGGACTTGCAGTCAATGCAGATGTTGACGGGACTGACGCCATCGCGAGCAAGCTCGCTCCCACAGGTATTGCGATCAACCCTGATGAGGTAGCGACATGTATCAATACGATGATTACGACCGGGCGCTGGTGTTCGAGCGTGTTGCGCAGTTTCGCGATCAGGTCGAGCGCTTCATGGCCGGTGAGCTGAGCGAAGAAGAGTTCCTGCCGCTGCGCCTGCAAAATGGCCTGTACATGCAAAAGCACGCCTACATGCTGCGAGTGGCGATTCCCTATGGCACCTTGAGTGCCCGACAGATGCGCACGCTGGCGAGCATCGCCCGGGACTACGATCGCGGTTACGGCCACTTCACCACCCGGCAGAACATGCAGTTCAACTGGATCGAGCTGGCCCAGGTGCCGGACATTCTCGAACGCCTGGCCCAAGTGGAAATGCACGCGATTCAGACCTCTGGCAACTGCGTACGCAACATCACCACCGAAGCCTTTGCCGGGGTGGCGGCGGATGAAATGATCGACCCGCGACCGCTGGCGGAAATTCTGCGGCAGTGGTCGACCATCAACCCGGAATTCCTGTACCTGCCGCGCAAGTTCAAGATCGCCATCTGCTCGGCCGAGCAGGATCGCGCGGCGATTATGATGCATGACATCGGCCTCTATCTTTACCCGAGCGATGACGGGCAAATGCTGCTGCGGGTGATCGTCGGCGGTGGTCTGGGGCGCACGCCGATCCTCGGCCTGCAAATCCGCGAAGGTTTGCCGTGGCAGCATCTGCTGTCCTACGTCGAGGCGGTGCTGCGGGTGTACAACCGCCATGGTCGGCGGGACAACAAATACAAGGCGCGGATCAAGATTCTGGTCAAGGCGCTGGGTATCGAGGCCTTCGCCCGTGAAGTGGAGGAGGAGTGGCAGTACCTCAGGGACGGCCCGGCGCAACTGACTGAAGACGAATACCAGCGCGTGGCCAGTGCCTTCGTCGCACCGCCATACCGCGAGCTGGCCGACACCAGCCTGGATTTCGGCACGCAACTGTCCGAACACCCGGCATTCGCCCGCTGGGTGCTGCGTAACGTACAGCCGCACAAGGTATCGGGCTACGCCAGCGTGGTGTTATCGACCAAACCGGGCGAGTCTGCGCCGCCGGGCGATGTCACCGACACGCAAATGGACGCGGTGGCGCAGTGGTCCGAGCGCTTCGGTTTCGGTGAAATCCGCATCGCCCATGAACAGAATATCGTCCTGCCGGACGTACCGAAGGCCGACCTGTTCGCGCTGTGGCGCCTGGCCTGCGAACACAACCTGGGCAGCGCCAACGTCGGCTTGCTCACCGACATCATCGCCTGCCCCGGTGGTGATTTCTGCGCGCTGGCCAACGCCAAGTCAATCCCCATCGCCCAAGCCATTGCCGCACGCTTCGAAGACCTCGACTACCTGCATGACCTGGGTGACATCAGCCTGAACATCTCCGGCTGCATGAACGCCTGCGGACACCATCACATCGGCAACATCGGCATTCTGGGGGTCGATAAGAACGGTAGCGAGTGGTACCAGATCACCCTCGGTGGCGCCCAGGGCAAGAACAGCGCATTGGGCAAGGTTATCGGCCCGTCCTTCAGCGCCGCCGAAGTACCGGATGTGATCGAGCAGATCGTCGACACGTTCGTGCGCTATCGCGAGAGTGAAGAACTGTTCGTCGATGCCTTCCAGCGAATCGGGCTGGAGCCGTTCAAGGAAGCGGTCTACCCGAAAGTGCTTGAGGTGTCCGCATGAACAGCCTGTTGCGGCTGGAAGAGGGCGTGGCGGGGATTGTCGCGGATGATCCGTGGACGCTCGTGCGCGACCCGCAAGCACCGTTGCCCGAAGGTGCAGTGATACTGCCGCTGACCCTTTGGCTGGAGAACCCGCAGCGGCAGGCCGTATGGCTGGGGCCGGATGATGAGGTGGAAAGCCTCAAACCGTGGTTTGGCCAACTACCCTTGATCGCCCTGGACTTTCCGAGTTTTCGCGATGGTCGCGGCTATAGCCAGGCGTATCTGCTGCGCACGCGATTGGGCTGGACCGGCGAATTGCGCGCCATCGGCGATGTGCTGCGCGATCAGCTCAGCCACATGCGCCAGTGCGGCTTCGACAGTTTCGCGGTGCGCGAAGACAAATCCGCGGAAGATGCGTTGAAGGGACTGGCGGGGATGAGCGTGTTGTACGGGCGTTCGGTGATTGAACCGCGGCCGTTGTTTCGGCGGCGCTCATAGCAACAAGATCAAAAGATCGCAGCCTGCGGCAGCTCCTACCGGAATACACGTTTCTCTGTAGGAGCTGCCGCAGGCTGCGATCTTTTGATGTTTTCTCGATCATTTCAACGCCGGATCCCCCATGTTCATTTTCTTCCAGCCCTGCAACAGCACTTGCGCCTTGGGCTCCTGGCCGTTGTCCAGGTAATACTGGATCAACGACAACCGGGCATTGCGATTGGCCGGCTGCACCTTCAACAGCCGTTCCAGTTCGGCGCACGCCTGGTCAATCTTGCCGCTGTCATGCAGGGCCACTGCCAGCACATAGCCGAACTGCCCGCTCTGGGGATCCAGTTGCGCGGCCTTGCGCAGGTACGGCATGGCTTGAGCGGCCTGGCCCGCACGAATCAGCGCCAGGCCCTGGGTGTGTTGCAGCAGGCCAGAGTCGGGGTGGTCCTTGAGGCTTTGCGCCAGCAGGGCATGGGCTTCCTGACTGCGTCCGCTGGCCTCCAGCCATTGCACCAGGGTGACCAGTGCCGGGTAGAAGTCCGGATCGCGCTGCAGGGCGGTACGCAGCAAAGCTTCGACTTCTGCGCTGCGGCCATCGGCCTGATAGAGCATGGCCAGGTTCAGGTTGGCCTCGGCACGCTCGGCCAGACTCTTTTGCACCGCTTCGTACTCGGCAATGGCGGCATTCCAGGCGTCCTGGGCGCTGCCCAAGCCATTGCGTGCGACGCTGAGCAGGTCCCGGGCGACGGCGATGCGTACAGCCCGCACCGGGTCGCTCAGCAACGGCGTCAGCAATGGCGCGCGCTCCGCTGGCGGCAGGAAGGCGCTGATCGCCCGCACCGCGCTCTCGCGGACTTGCGGTGCCGGGTTGCCCAGGTCCCTGGTAGCCAGTTTCAACGCCTGTTCGCTCGGGTACGCCGGCAGTTCGGCCAGCAGCGTCGCGCGCTGAATCGCCGGCAGGTTGCTGCGTTGCAGTTGCTCGAACAACGCCTGCGCGGCGCCGGGCTGGCCGTTGCGAATCAGCCACAGGCTTTCGTCGTAGCGAGGGGCTTGTACCGCGCTGGCGTTGGCGGTGTTCCACAGCTTGAACTGCTCGGTGACCTTGTCGCCGGCCTTGCCTTTGTGGCAGGTCAGGCAGGCGTCAGGCGTACCGAGTTTCTTTGCTCGCTCAGGATTGGGAATGCTGAAGCTGTGGTCATGCCGCAAGTCGTTGCCCATGTAGAACTTGCCGGGCATGTGGCAATCCACGCACTGCGAACCCGGTTGGTCCATGGTGTGGCGAGTGTGTTCGATGGAATCGTAGTTTTTCGCTTGCAGGCCCTTGCCGTCGACGCCTTCCACGGTGGTTTTGCCAGCGGTGTTGTGGCATTGCAGGCATACACCGTTGCCGGGTGCCTTCAACTGTGTACTGTGGGGGTTGTGGCAGTTGCTGCAACGCACGCCCTTGTCGAACATTTTGCTCTGGGCAAAGGAGCCGTGTTCGAACACTTCGTCCTTGATCTTGCCGTCCAGCGCGTACAGCTCGCGGGTCAGGACGCTCGGCAGGTAGTCGTCCATCAGCCGCTTGCCGACCGTGTAGCCATCATCCAGAGGCGCGCGGCGCGAGTGGCAGCGGGCGCAGGTTTCGATTTCGACGGTGGCGTTCTTGTCCTTGAGGTCGACGGCAAAGCCTACGTGGATCAGGTCGGTTTTCTTCGCGGTCCATTCCAGGTGATTGGACGCCGGGCCATGGCAGGCCTGGCAGCCGACACCGAGGCTGTTCCAGTGACTGTCGAAGGTGTTTTTCGCCGCATCGAAATTGCGCTTGTAACCGGTGGTGTGGCACTCGACGCACATGAAGTTGGCGTTCTGGCTCGGTTTGCTCCAGTGCAACGGGTCCTTGAAGGTCACGCCCTGGCCCGGATAGAGATGGAACCAGCGATTCTTTTCTGTATCCCAGGCCACGCCGAGGGCTTGCAAGCGGCCTTCGCCAACCTGGATCAGATACTGCTGCAACGGTGCGATGCCAAAGGTATAGGCGACCTTGAAGTCTGCGTTCTTGCCATCGATGCCGGGCGTGTTGACCCAGAAACCGTCGTCCTTGCGCGAGAAACGGGTGGTTTCGTTTTCCGCCTTGAAGGTGACGTTGTTGAAATCGCCGAGCATGGTTTCAGCGTTGGCTTCCTGCATTGCCAACTGGTGATGAGAACCTTGCCAGTCCTTGACCTGGGTGCTGTGGCAACCCTGGCATTGTTGCTCGTCGACCATTTTTGCCGGCGCCAGGTCAACCGGTTGCGGTTGCGGTTGCGGTTTGGCCGGTTGCGCGACGGGCGCAATGGTTGGCGCATAGGTCACGGGAGCCGGTGTGCTGCTGAGCAGAAACCAGCCGATACCGACGACAGCCAAAAGCAGGGCGCCGATGGTGACAGGGAACAGGTAGCGACTAATCAGGTTGGGACGCGAATCAGGGTTTGGGTTTGCTGCTTTATTTTTATGTTTCGGCATTGCGACTTCCGTAGTCCAGGTGCGTTTGCCGTCAGGCGCGCGTTGTAGCTCGATGCAGCTTTGCCGGATGGCCGGCGTGTGTCAAATGATGGCGATCTCTCATTCGCCGACAAACCACCGGTAATACGGATTTCCGCCGTCTCCGCGCATCACTTCGCGAATATCCCGCGCCCAGGCATCACGATCACCGTCATAGGCATGCAGGCTCGCCCGATAAAATTGCATCAGGCGTTGCCGGTGCGCGTTCATGCGCTCATTGAAGCCGGCATCGGCATTCACCAGCGGCGGCGCGATGTGCAAGTCCAGCAACGCCGGCAGCACCCGGGTGATTTCCTTGGCCCGGACCCACGGCGCGTACTCGATACGCGGTTGATCGTCGGTCACCGGTTGCGCATCAGCGGCGAAGCGTTCCAGGCCGGCGCGGTCAGTAACCCAGGTTGCGAGCAATGCGGCGGCCGAACCGATGCCGACATCCTGCAAGGTGCTGCGCACGCTGTCTTGCTGGAAGCGTTGATTGATTTTCGCGGCATCCAGTTCAATCGGCTCCATCGAACCCACCAGCAGCATCTCGTGGAACTCGCTGGTCCACAGATTGGCGTACGGGAATACGTCGAGGAAACTGCGCACCAGCGCGCGCGAGTCGTCGATGTTCTGCGTCGGCAGCGGTAGCCACTGAGCCACCAGGCCCTGCTTCTGCAAACGGCTGGCGGCCAGTTGATAGAAATCGCGGCTGTACAGATTCACCACACCGGCAGCGGAGGGCGGTGGTGGTTCGAGAGTGATCAGGTCATAGCGTTGTGGATTGCGCAGCAGTTCCTGGCGACCGTCACGCAGTCGCACGTCGACACCGGGATTGGCGGCGGCATTGAAGTTGCCCTTGAACAGCGGCGCTGCCTTGACCACCGAGGGCAGCAGTTCGGCGACGACGCGATGTTCAAGGCCCGGGTATTGCGTCAGCGCGCCGGCGGTGATACCGGTGCCGAAGCCGATCACCAGCGCCGAGCGCGGTTCAGCGTTGTGGATCAGCAGCGGCAACAGCGCCTGAATGCGCATGTAGCGCAGGGATGGCATGGCGTCACCGGTGTTGGATATGCCCTGGATATACAGGCGCTCGAATGTTTTTTGCCCCTTGCCCTGGGTGACCACGGCGACGGTTCCGCCGCGTCCTTCTTCATAGAACGTCAACGTGCCGTTGCGTGCGCCGGGCAGCAGGCTGGCCAGTTTGTTGACCGGGGTAAAGACGGCCAATGCGACGGCCAACAAACCGATGGCGATCACTGCCTGACGCCGACCTTTCTTGACCCCATGACCCTTGCGCACCGCAAAGCAGCCGATCCCGGCGGCGATGATCGCCAAAAGGCCCAGGGTACGAACCAGTCCCATTAAAGGGATCAGCACGAAGCCGCAAAGCATCACGCCGACAATCCCGCCGAGGGTATTGAATGCGACAACTTCACCGACATTGCGCCCCACATGGTCACGGCCGACGCTCAAGCGCAGGGCCACGGGAAAGGCCGCGCCGAGCAGCAAGGTCGGTACAAAAACAATGCTCAACGCCGCCACCGCAAAGCGTGCGCTCATGCCCGGCAATTCACTGGCGCCGAACGACAGCACCCAGGCTTCGGCCACGCTTTGGGCAACTATCAGCCAGCGTCCGAGCAAAGCGATTTCCAGCAACGCGATGAGCCCGGCACCGGCAATCAGCAAACCGAATACGCCCCAGGGATCGCGCAGGCGATCGACCCGGCGGGCTAGCAGCGCGCTGCCGAGGAACAGTCCGGCGAGATAGGTCGCCAAGACCACGGCAAACGCATAAGTGCGCGTGCTCATGAACTGCACGATCGATTGCGACCAAACCACTTCGTAGCCCAGCGCCACGCCCCCGGCAATCGAATACAGCCACAGGGCCAGGCGATCCGGTGCCTTGTCGGCGTGGTGCTTCACCGTTGTTTCGTCAGGTACGGAGCGCTGACGTTGAAACCACAACGCGCCAGCGGCGGCCAGCAGGTTGAGCATCGCGGCGGCCAGGGCACTACCGCGCACGCCGAGTGTGGCAATCAGCACGAACGCGGCGAGCAGGGTGCCGGCAATGGCTCCGGCGGTATTCGCGGCATACAGGTGCCCACCGGCCTTGCCCAGTTGTTGCGGGTCAGTCGCAAGAGAACGAACCAGCACGGGCAGGGTGCCGCCCATCAGCAGCGCCGGGACGCCCACCAGCAAAAACGGCAACACCCACGCCATGAGGCCGATATGTTGTTCCAGCCAGGCAAACGGGCTGGCCGCCAGACTCATGGCGAACGTCGCGCCAACACCGAGTATCGCCACCAGCACTTCCAGCCCGGCGTACAGCAGAACGGGTTGCTGCAACTTGTCCGCCCAGCGCCCGAACAGCAAGCCACCCAACGCCAACCCGGCAAAAAACGCACTGATCCCGGTGGTGATGGCGTACACCTCCACGCCGACCACCAATGACAGCTGCTTGATCCACAGCACCTGATACACCAGCGCCGCAGCACCGGAAACGAACAGCAACAGGGCGGGGATCAACAGCGCCGGGGACGCGACGTGAGGGGCAGGTATGGCCGACGACTTGCTGGCGACACGTGAGGACATGGATTTGTTGCCTTGTGCAATGAGCAAAGTAAGCATCAATCAGCGTAGGAGCTGCCGCAGGCTGCGATCTTTTGATCCTGATGGCTGAAGGTCAAAAGATCGCAGCCTGCGGCAGCTCCTACCGGGGAATGTGTTTGCACTCCCTGGAATTGGGCCGCTCGCCGGTTAAGGCGAGCAGCGTTCAAGCGGTCTTACTGTGCAGGTTGATTCTTCATTTTTTCAGCGATTTTGGCATCTACCGCGGCACGCACCTGGTCAATACTGAAGCTGGCCGGTTTCTGGCTCGGTGGGTACTCGACGAATGTTTCGAGGAACGCGGCGGATTTCATTACCGCGATCTCGGTCAGGTAAACGTTCTTGGTGGTCCAGTCGTAGTACTGATCGGAAACCACGTCGGCACGCTCATACGGGTCCATGCGCAGGTTGAAGATTTTCGGCACCCGCAGACACACGAAAGGCTCGCTCCAGACCTTGAAGCCACCCGGAGCCCGCTGTTCGCAGAACACCGCTTTCCAGTTGCCGTAACGCATCGATACCAGCATGCCGTCGTCGTTGAAGTAGTAGAACTCCTTGCGTTCGCCTTTCGGCGCCTGGCCGGTCAGGTAAGGCAGTTGGTTGTAACCATCCAGATGCACCTTGAAGTTGTTGCCTCCCGATACCGGGGCCCAACCCTTGAGCAGTTTGTCCTTCACGCCAGTGTCGCCCGCAGCGGCGAGCAAGGTCGGGAACCAGTCAAGCCCCGAGAACATTTCGTTGGAGACCTCCCCCGGTTTGATCTTGCCCGGCCAGCGGATCATCGCCGGTACGCGATAAGCACCTTCCCAGTTGGAGTTTTTCTCGTTTCGGAACGGCGTGGTCGCAGCGTCCGGCCAGGAGAACTGGTTCGGGCCATTGTCGGTGGTGTAGACGACGATGGTGTTGTCGGCGATTTTCAGGTCGTCGAGCGTCTTCAGCAGTTTACCGACGTCGCCGTCGTGCTCAAGCATGCCGTCCGCATAGTCGTTGCCGGGCATGCCGCTCTGGCCCTTCATCGACTCGCGTACGTGGGTGAAGACGTGCATGCGCGTGGTGTTCATCCAGACGAAAAACGGCTTGTCCGCCTTGGCCTGCTTCTCGATGAACGCCTGCGCTGCCGCCGTGGTTTCGTCGTCGATGGTTTCCATGCGCTTGGTGTTCAAGGCACCAGTGTCCTCAATCTTGCCGTCGGCAAAACTGTGGATCACACCGCGTGGTGAGGCCGCCTTGACGAATTCCGGGTCATCCTTGGGCCAGTACGGACGCTCGGGTTCTTCCTCGGCGTTGAGGTGGTAAAGGTTGCCGAAGAACTCGTCGAAGCCGTGATTGGTCGGCAGGTATTCATCCCGGTCACCCAGGTGGTTCTTGCCGAATTGACCGGTGGCATAGCCCTGGGACTTGAGCGCCTGGGCAATGGTGATGTCACGCTTTTGCAAGCCCACTGGCGCGCCCGGAATACCCACTTTCGACAAGCCGGTACGCAATGGTGTCTGCCCGGTGATGAACGAAGACCTCCCAGCGGTGCAACTGTTCTCCGCGTAATAGTCGGTGAACATCATGCCTTCCTTGGCGATGCGGTCGATGTTCGGCGTCTTGTAGCCGACCACACCCATGGAATAGGCGCTGATATTGGTCTGGCCGATGTCATCGCCGAAGATCACCAGAATGTTGGGTTTTTCGGCGGCCCCGGCTGTCGCCGAAATCGCCATGACCGATGTCGCCACGAGGGCGAGTTTCGGTAGCCACTTGCGTATGCGAGTCATCTGACTGGCTCCTTATGCTCACTTGCGTCGCCTGATGCGACAAACGTTTATTGCGGTCCTGCATTACGCTTTTTTATTGCACTTGCTCGGTTGCGGGGGCGTCGAACGGGTAGATCCGCCGCCATTCGGCAGCCATGTCGACGACGGTCCAGCCGCGGGATTTCGCTTCGTCCAGGGCCTTGTCCAGACGGCCGATTTTTGACTCCCGGTCATAGGCCCATTCGCGCTTGGCGTCGGTGTGATGCACCAGGCCCATGAAGCGCTTGCCCGGTCCGGCGGCGGTCCATTGCAGCATTTGCAGGTCGCCGTCGGAGTTGCCGAAGGCGAGGATTGGCCGACGCCCGATGACCGCATCGATGCTGACCGGTTTGCCTGGGCCGTCGTCGTTGTGCGCCAGTTTCGGTGTGCGCAGGATCGATGCCTTGCCGTCCTTGTATTCAAACGTCGTGACGAAAGTCGTGCCTATGACTTGCTCGGGCGGAATGCCGTAGACCTTTTCGGCGAAGGCGCGCATGAACCCGGTGTCACCACCGGAAACGATGTAGGTCTTGAAGTCCTGGCTGCGCAGGTAGTCGAGCATTTCCAGCATCGGCTGGAAGATCATTTCGGTGTAAGGCTTGCCGGTTTTCGGGTGGCGGGCCTGGGAAAGCCAGGTCTTGGCGTAGTCGTCGAAGGCTTCGGTGGTCATGCCGGTGTGAGTCGCGCCGAAGATCTTCATCAAGCCGTCCATGCCGGTGGCTGCGAGGGCCTGGTGATCGTTTTCCAGTACTGCCTTGAACGGTTGGGTTGTTTTCCATTCCGGGTGTTGCGGCGCGGTGCGCTTGACCTCTTCGAGGGCGAACAGAAACTCGAAGTACATCGGTTGCTCGCTCCACAGGGTGCCGTCATTGTCGAACACGGCGATGCGGTCTTCGGGTTTGACGAAGTCCTTGCTGCTTTGATCGGTCACGGCCTGGACGAACTCGATGATGTTCTTTTTTGACGGGCCGTCGTTCCAGGACGGCAGTGGCTCGGCGGCCTGAACCAGCAAGGGCAGGCTCAGGGCGAGTGTCAGTAGAAACTTAAACCCGTGAAGTTGGCGTAGCGATATCGGGTTCATCATCGAAATTCCTTCTCGTGAACGGGGTTGAGTGGTCGCAGTGCGGGAGCGACTGATTCTTTGTTGTGTTCAGCCTGACTATGCAGCGTAGTCAAGGATTCCTTGAGTTGGTGCATTGCCTGATCTTTGGTCGGCTCGCGGCCGTAACAGGCCCGTAACAGTGCCTGTAGACGAGGGCCCAGACCGGTGAGCTTCAGGCCTTTGCGGCTGCGGCGGGTCCACAGGTACAAGGCGCTCAACTGCGGCGGATTGCCGTCGAGTTGTGCCGGGATCTGGCGCCAGGCGAAGTCGCTGGACTCCAGCCAGGCCGCGTGCCGTGCACGACGTCGGGCCTGCCAGCGAGAGCGGGTGCGCTGCCACAGCGGGCGGGCAAACCAGTAGAGCCCGGCGATGGCCAACAGCAGCACGAACAGCCCCAAGCCATAACCGGAAAGATGCAGGCTGTTTTGCCGGCCGAGTTTTTTCAGGTCTTCGGTGATCGAGAACACCGGTTTGTAGGCACTGTTGGCCGCTGCGTCGAAATCGATCTCAGGCACTTGCGCGGTACGGGTTTGCCCGGTGCTGGCATCCCACCATTTCACCTCGATCGGCGGGAGTGTGTAATGACCTTCGGTGTCGACCCGGTAAGTCGCGGTGTCGATGCGCTGCCCGCCGTTGAAGTGGCCGCGGCCGTCATCCAGATTGCTGATCTGCGGGGATTTCGCGTAACGACTCAGGCCTCGGACATCACCCAGCGGTGGCGTCGGCAATGACATGGCCAGGGCGCCATCTGCCTGGAGCGTCAGTTCACGGGTGATGCTGTCGCCGACCTTCAACGGCGTGGCCGAATGGATGGTTTTTTGCGTGAATCGCAGCCCTTGAGCCACCAGCACCGGCTCACCGACCCGGAACCCTGGGGGTTGTGTCGCGGTGAAATGCAAGGGCTGGCTCTGGGCGCTAAGCTCGGTGGTGGCCTGACCGGGAGTGGCGCGTACCGTCAGCGCCGGGATGTCGAATCCCTGTGCCAGATTCGGGGTGATCAGGTAGCTGTAGCGCATGCCACTGAAGGATTTGCCATCGAGGGTCTGATTGACGTGTTCGGCGTGGCCGTCGGGCGGCATGACCAGTGCGCCGTTCAACTTAAGGTCGGGCAGGGTGGGGGCGCTGGTGAACCAAGTGTCGGTGAGGACTTCGAGCTGCAGTTCGATGAGGCTGCCGACCATGGCTGGTTTGTTGGGTTGCAGGGTGGCTTGGACGCGCAATTCGGGTTCGGCGGCTATGACGGTTGTGCTGAACAGGCAGATGAGAACCGTGACGAGTAATGCGGTGAATGATCCGACGCTATCGCGGGCAAGCCCGCTCCCACAGGTTCCGCGTCGTTCACACCCTTTGAACATGACATAGCAACCTGTGGGAGCGGGCTTGCCCGCGATGGCCGCGACTCGGTTCAACAGACTGATCATGGCTTCACCCCCGCCTGATCCTGCAAGCTGAACTTCTGTTTCAGGAACTTCGCCGGCGATGTGCTGAGGTTCTGCAACCACTGTTCATCCGATGCCGCCTGTTCGGTCTCTACGGCTTTGCTCTGGCCCTTGCCCGGTGCCTTGTCCATTTTGATTTCGTCGGGTTTGACCTCCGGCGCATTCTGCTCGGCGCTTTCGGTGTCTTTCTGCAAGGCGATGGCCAAGGCAAGGTTGGCGGTGGCCTCGGGAAATTGCGGCTGCAATTTCAGCGCCTGGGTGTAAGCCGCAATGGCCTGATCGAATTTGAAGCGGCGCACGTAAATGTTGCCCAGGTAGAAATACGCCTGCGGCGTTTGCAGGCGCGCGAAACTGGCCAGCGCCAGATCGAAATCGGCGGCGTTGTAGGCGGCGATACCTTTCCAGTAGGGGTCGACAAAAAGTGCGGCGGCCTGCGGGAGGTGCTCGTGCTCAAAGGCCCAGCGGCCTTGCTGATCCCGAGTGAAAAAAGCATCGGTGAGTGCATTGGCCTGCGCTGGGGTCGGTTGCCATCCGAGCCCGACAACCAGCACAAAGCCCGCCATCCAGTTCAGGCTCCAGCCCTTGCGCACACTGAAGAACGCAATCAGCAACAGCGGCCAGCACAACCAGTAGCCGGCGTCTTTCCAGTGCAGTTCGCGCTGTTCGTCACTGGCGGCCTGAAAGTGTTGCTGGGCGTGCAACTCGACCCAGTCGAGGTCGTCGTTGTTGAGGGTCAGGCTGCCCAGCGGCGCATCTACCGCAGAGGCTAATTGCTTGAGTGCGTCCTGATCGAAACTGCCCAGTTCAGGCCGTCCATTGCTGTCGGTGCGTGGCTGGCCACTGGCACCGCGGATGATGCCGCCGTCCTCGCTACCGACGGCCAGGATCAGCACTTGCAGGGCGCTGCCATCGAGTTTCTTGTCTAGATCGGCCAGCGCTGAAGTGTCTGCGCCGTCGGTGATCAGCAGCAGGGTGCCGGGTGATTTTTCAGCGGCCAGCAGGCGCTTGGCCTGATCGATAACGGCGCCGACGTCTTTGCCCGGTTTGCCGATCAGATCGGTGCTTAGCGCCTGGATGAACGTGTCGAGCAAGGCCGGGTCATCGGTCGGTGGCAGCACCAGATGGGCACTGCCCGCGTACGCAATCAGCGCGTTGCGTGCGCCGGCGCGACGCAGGATCAAGTCGTGCAGCTTGTGTTTTACCGCTTCCAGTCGCGACGGTTGTACATCGCTGGCGTCCATGGAAGGCGACAGGTCTATGGCGAAGATCAGCGGCGCGCGGTTTTCCAGAAAGTCCGGTCGATCCTGTTCCCAAGTGGGGCCGGCAGCGGCAATCGCACCCAACACCAGCAGGGCACAGACCAGATGCACCGGACGCAGCCAGTGTTGATCCTTCGGCGTGATCAGCAGGTGCGGCAGCAGATGTTCGGCAATGTTGCTGCGCAAGCGCCGTTGCAGATCCTGGCTGCGTCGCCAGAGCAGCGGCAGCAGGGCGGCGAAGGGCAGCAGCAACAGCCAGAGTGGGCGCAGGAAGTGGAAGTCGCTGAGGTTGATATCCATCTCAGGCCTCCTGCCGTTGACGGTCAACGGTCAGGCGCGGACGCAGCAGCGCGCACAGGTGATAGAGCGCGAGCAGTGCGATTGCAACGCCAAGCGGCCACCAGAACAGATCCCGTTTGGGTTGATGACTTAGGGTTTTAACTTGATGTGGGGTGAGCTGGTCGAGGGTGCTGTAGACCTGGTTCAGCGCATTGCGGTCTTCGGCGCGGAAGAAGCGCCCACCGGTGGTCTTGGCAATGTCCTGCAAGCCTTGCAGATTCACTTTGGCTTCCCCTTCGGCATTCGGGTCGCCAATGCCGATGGTGTGAATCACCACGCCTTTGGCCGCCGCCATGGCCGCTGCATGATCCGGCGTGATGGCACTGCTGGTGTCGTTGCCATCGGTAAGCAGGATCAGGACCTTTTCCTGTTCATGGGCTTGGTCCAGCAGTTTCAGGCTCAGCCCGATCGCATCACCGATGGCCGTGTTGGGGCCGGCCATGCCGATCCCCGTGTCGTCCAGCAGTAACGAGAGGCTGGCGTGATCAAGGGTCAGCGGCGCCTGCGGATACGCGCCGCTGCCGAACACGATCAGGCCGAGGCGATCCTCTTTACGCTTGTCGATAAAGCCGTGGACCACTTCCTTTACGGCCGCCAGACGATTGATCTTCTGGCCATTGGCGTCGGTGAAGTCGGTGGTCTCCATGGACTGGGAAAGGTCGATGGCGAGCATCAGGTCGCGCACCGGTTGCTGGCGTTCGATGGGCTTTTCCACGAGCACTGGCCGGGCAGCGGCCAGCAGCAGGAGCCCCCAGACCAACAGGTTCAACAGTAACTGCCAGCGATTGCTGCGGGTTCCGGCCTGGCTCGGTGCCTCACCCACCGCCCGGCTCATGGCATTGAAAAAAGGCACGCGCACGGCACTGCGCGCCTCACGGTAATCGGGCAGGTAGCGATAACCCAGCAACGGCAATGGCAGCAGCAGTAACAGCCAGGGGTAATCAAGCTGCCACATGATGACGCTCCACCCAGGTTTTGCAGGTGTCGAACAGTTGTTGACGTTGTTCAGCGGGCAGGGCGCGCAGGGTTGCTTCCGGCGCATATGCCAGCAGGGACAGTTGCTGGCCGAAATCCGCGGGGAGCGGCTGCTTGATGTGCTGCTGCAGAAAGGCTTGCCAATCATCTTTCCCCAATGCAGCAGGACCCTGTGGGAGCGAGCTTGCTCGCGATGAGGGCGGCACATTCAAAGCAGATTTCGACTGACCGGACACCATCGCGAGCTCTCCCACAGGTTTTGTGGTGTGTCTGGAGGGCATGGAAAGGGCGACGCGCTTGAGCAATTCCGGCAACTCGCGCAAAGCATTCAGATCACCACTGCGCTGCTGCAACTGCGCCAGCCGCAGCAACGCCTCGCGCCGATAACGGTCACGCCGCCATTGCCTGTAACGCCGCGCACCCAGCAGCAGCGCCGTTACCACGATTAATGCCAGCAACGCCCACCAACCCCAGGTCTGCGGCGCATAGCTGACCGGTGCCGGCAGGGCGATTTCCTTCAGTTGCTCGATGCTCGGAACATTGGGGTTCATCGCCGCCCCCCAACAAGCTTGCCCAGTTCGGCACGCAGTTGTTCCTGCGCTTCGCTGGCGGTGCTGAACATCATCAACGGCACTTGGCTGCGGCGCAGCAGTGTGGCCACATCCTTGAGCCGTCCGCTGAGGAAGTCACCCAAAGGCTGGTGCACCTGACGCCGTTCCACCGCCAGTTCCACTTGCAACTGGCCTTGGGTGATCAGCAGCCGGCCGTTCTTCGGCAGGTTCAGCGCCAACGGGTCGTAGACCTGCATGGCGATCACATCATTGTGCGCCGCCAACTGGCGCATCAGCTGTAACGTACGCTCGCCCGCGCCGGCAAAGTCGCTGACGATGCAGATCAGGTGATCGTGCCCGGCCACGGCCAGGCATTGCTGCAACACCTTGTCGAGCTGGTCTTCGCCTTCGGCGTCCGGATTGGCCGCGTTCAGTTCCTGGTTCTGCTGGACGATGCGGCTGCACAGCGCTTCGATCCGCTTGCGGCTGCGCAACGGCGCGATGCTGTCGATGCGTCGGTCGTTGAACACCATTCCGCCGACGCGGTCACCGGCGCTGAACACCATCCACGCCGCCAGGGCGCCGAGCTCGGCGGCGAGGGCGGATTTGAAGCTGCGTTGCGAGCCGAAAAACATGCTCATGCGCTGATCGACGAGGACCAACGCCGGGCGATCGCGTTCTTCGGTGAAGGTGCGCACCACGGGTTTACCGGTGCGCAGTGATGCGCGCCAGTCGAGATGACGCAAATCATCGCCGGGTTGATAGCGGCGCAACTCGTCGAAGTTCAAACCACGGCCACGCAAGCGCGAAGCGTGGTTGCCGGCAAGAATGCTGCCTTGCGGCTGACGGGCAACAAAACTCAGGTCACGGGCCTTGAACTCCAGGGCCATTAATTGCGCCAGGGAGACATAGACCAACCCGTCGGCGTTCATGCAGGAATCGCCACTTTGTCGAGCAAGCGGTCGAGCACCTGATCGGCACTCACACCATCGGCCACCGCGTCATAGCTCAGTTGCAGACGATGGCGCAGCACCGGGTGCACCACGGCGCGCACATTGTCCGGCGAAACGAAATCCTGGCCCTGCAACCATGCATCGGCGCGGGCGCAACGGTCCAGGCCGATGCCGCCGCGCGGGCTGGCGCCGATGTTGATCCAGCGGCCGAGGTCGGCGTCGTAATCGGCGGGATGACGGGTGGCGTTGATCAGGTCGATCAGATAGCGGTCGATGGCAGGGGAAACATGCACCGCACTGACTTCCCGGCGAGCGGCGAAGATCACGTCCTGAGCCAGCGCAAAACCTTGCACCGCTGCGGTCTTCGCACCGAGGGCCTGTTCTTCTTCGCGCAACAGGCGCAGCACCTGGCTTTCGTTTTCGGCGCTCGGGTAGTCGAGCAGCACCTTCATCAGGAAGCGGTCCATCTGCGCTTCCGGCAGTGGGTAAGTGCCTTCCTGTTCAATCGGGTTTTGCGTGGCAACCACGATAAACAGCTCCGGCAACGCATGGCTGTTGCCGGCCACGGTGATCTGCCGTTCTTCCATGGCTTCGAGCAGCGCAGCCTGGACCTTGGCCGGGGCTCGGTTGATTTCGTCGGCCAGGATCAGGTTGCCGAACAACGGCCCTGGCTGAAAACGGATCTCGTTTTTGCCTTCGACCTGATGCAGCACTTCGGCGCCGGTGATGTCCGAGGGCAGCAAATCCGGGGTGAACTGGATGCGGCTCATCTTTGCGTCCAGGTGTTTGGCCAGCGCCTTGACCGTGCGGGTCTTGGCCAGGCCCGGCAGGCTTTCCAGCAGTAAGTGGCCGTTGGCCAACAAGCCCACCAGAATTTGGCGGATCACCTGATCCTGGCCGAGTACTGCTTCGGCAATACTCGCTTGCAAGGCGTTGAGGTCGTTGAGTGCGCTCATGTCAGCTCCTAGAAAAACGCCAGGGTCATGTTGACCGCGATGCCGTTGCCTTCCGGACGGTTTTTGGTGTCGAACTCCGGCACCCAGCGCAGACTCAGATTGGCCTGGGCGTCGGCGAACTTGCCGGTCCAGCCCACCACCGGGCCGGCGCCCACCGAGCGCCCGCGAAAACCGCTGGTGGAGCCTGACCCGGAGTCATCATTGATCTGCTGGATGTAGCCCGCCGCAAGACCCGCGGCCCAGCCATTGCCGAAGCCGTGGGTCCAGAGTGCGTCGAGGGTGAAGAGGTCGCCGTTCTGATAATCCGTGGCGTCGTTTTCGGTGTAGAACTCCAGCCCGCTGGACAGCGTGAGTTCGCCGCCTTTGCCGTCAAGGTGGGTGAAGGCCACGGTGGGCATGAAGGTGTAGGTGTTCTGCCCGGGGTTGGCCAGGCGATTATCGTTATAGGCGCCGGTCGGTACGTAGATCGGCAGGGAAAACGAGATGTGATTGACTTCGTCGAAGTGATATCCCGCAGCGATCGGCGTCACCAGCATGTCGGCGAATTGAGTGCCGGTATCTTCCGTGCCCAGGGTCCTGCCTCGGGGGCCAGTGATGTTGGCGGTAACGTCGGTGTACTGCACCGGCACGCCGACCGCCGACGCGTAGTTCCAGCGCCCTTTGCCGGTGTCCCAGACGTGGGTGAAGTTGGCCATGGTGTAGGAAACCTTCATGTCCAGCCCGGTACTCAAGGCACCCACGATCGGCACTTGTGAATTTCCTTTCAGATCGCCGTCATACCAGATACTGGTCAGGGACATCACCCAACCGGGTTCCGGCGGCACGATCCCGGCATTGGAGAACACTTGCTGGCCGGTGATCGGCCGGCCGACCCCGCCTTCAACCGCCAGCGCCAGCGGGCTGCCGCCGACCATGCACAGCGCCAGCAACGGGCGCACTACGTAGGGCTTGATCATGACTGACTCCGCTTACTGATTTTGTTGGGTGACCGGCGTCAGCAACGGCATTTTCCATTGGCCATTGGTGACTTCCGGTTTGGGCAGGTACAGGCGCAAAATGCCGTAGAACGGGCCGCTCGGCGCGGGCAGCCAGTTGCTTTGCAAGTCCTTGGCCGGCGCTTTCTTTTGTAGGTAGAGGGTCAGCCCACCGTCAGCGTCGAGCTTGAGGTCGGGCAACATGCGCGAATTGATCAGGTAGCGATTGAGCGGGTTGGCCACCAACAGCTTGTTCTTGCCGTCGTACATGGTCAGCGACCAGAAGGCGTCGGCCGGGGGCAGGGCGCCCTTGTCGAAATGCAGGGTGTAGTCGTGTTTCGAGGCATCGACCGGTTGGCCGTCCTTGTCGACGAAGTAGCCAATGTAATTGGCCTCTTCGGCGGAGTTGCCGAAGATCCCCATGTTGGCACCGGCGTAGCGGTACAGGTAATTGCCCTTGAGGTGATCGCGGGTGCCGAAAAAATCGCCGCTGGTGACTTCGTGGGTATCCACCCTGGTTTTCTTGAACTCGGCGAATTCTGCCTTGGCGTCGCTGATACCGTCCTCCAGCGCCTTGCGTTGATCGGCGCTCAGCTTGGTCAGGTTGAATGGCTTGCCGGCTTCGATGCCGATGGTCTTGAAGCGCGCCAGCAGGTCTTTTTCCACGTCCTGGGCCGGGGCGAAAGCCAGCATGAAATTCAGGTAGCGGAACAGATCCGGGGTGTCGCTCATGGTCGGCGTAGGCTTTGGCCAGTCGACTTTCGGTGCGGCAGGCGGCGCCTTGTGTTCGTCGTAATGACTGAGGGTTTCGACCTCGTAACCCTTCTGGATCTGCTTGACCTTGGTCAGGTCGTTTTCATCGAACAGCTGCGTGCGGTACAGCGCATAGGCAATGTTGCTTTCACTGCGCAGCAGCCGATCGATGTTCTGTGGTTGGCGACCCTTCCAGTTGGGGCCGGCAATCATGAAATGGCCGCCATTGTTGCCGGTGCTGCGGGTGCCCAGGTAGGCGAAGTTTTGCGTGTAGGCATCGATCAACTGCACCGAGTAATAACGGTGCTCTTCGATGGGCGGCAGGGTCAGTACCAGCGGTTCTGCGCGCAGGTCCATCCAGACGAAAGAGTAGGGCGTGTCGGCATTCGGCGTGACGAACGCGGTGTCCTTGGCGGTGAAGGCTTTGGCGGTATTGCCGATCTGGTTGAACGGTGCCTTGAAGTTCTGGCTCTTCTTGTCCACGGCCTGGGTGTAGAGGGTCTTGTACATCTCGACCACCGGGAAGCCATACAAATAGGCTTCCTTGGCAATGCTCCGGGCTTGCTCCGGGGTAGCGGTGAAATCGGCCCACGCACTGGTGCTCAGGGAAAGCGCGAGTGTAGTGAGCAGCAGGCGATTACTCATAAAACTTCCTTATTGAACCTTTGGCGTCATTGCCCGGGTGTGATGCTGACAAGCGTCGAGTGCTGTTCGGTGTGTTGCGTGTGGGTATCCAGGTCATGAGCGCCAACACCGCAACTGACGAACGTGGTCATCAGGCTGAAGATGGCTGCGCGAATGGCAATCTGCATGGCAATGTCCTCACTTTCCAAACGTGACGTTGAGTCCGGCGTACAGCGTGAACTTCGGCAAATCATCGCCTTTGTGGTCCACGGTCCACTGTGGTTCGATAAAGACGTTGAGGACATTGGACCCGGATTTCCACACCTTGCCGCCACCCAAACCGAGGGGGATGTAATGGGTGTCGTTCTTCAGGTCGAAGGTCCAGATCCCGGTGGAGCGCAGGTACCAGCCTTTTTCCAGGTTATGGATGATAAAAGGCTGCATGGTTGCGCTTTCGACGTGAGGCCGGTCATGGTCGCCGGCAAAGGAACTCTGGTACTGCACCAGCGCGCCCAACAGGCCGCGAGGCGAGGAATCGATCGCTACGGCAGCCAGTCCTGCCTGCCATTTGCCGGTGCCGAGTTCGTCCTGATCGGCAGTGGGCGCAGTAATCATCGGGCCAACGCCCAACTGCACGCCTTCGGTCTTGAGCAGGAAGATATCGAACAGGTTCAGATCACCTTCGCCGGTGCTGTAGCCGCTGTTCGGGTCCGGGCGCGTGCTGATCGGTGCGGTGACGCGTATCAATTGCGGAACGCCAATGAAGTCGTTGGGCGCAATCGGCAGCGTGCCGCGCACCAGCACGTCATTGGTATGAATATTGGAATCGTAGAACTTCGGGGTGTAGTAATCCTGCAGGCTCATCCCCGGCGCGATGTTCAACGGGTTGTTGCTTTTGTTGGCTGTCTCGGCGTCGTCCGCCTGAGCAAAAATGAAAGGCGCAAGCGAACTCACCAGAACAACGGCGCCCATCCCCATTTTTTTCAACATGATTCCCCCGGTTCCCTGGTGGCTCATTAGATGACTCGGCACTTGTTGGCCGTTACGACGTAATCTCTTTTGGTATCAAGCCTGTAGGACACGTCTGGTTGACGCTAGCAGCTAACCGCGGTTTAGCCAGTCGAAAGGATTAATTCTTTGGTTTTGTGCGCAAAATCTCACGAGTTTTGTGTACTAAAAGGTTAACAAAAACCAGATGTCAGGCATGTCAGTGTCTGCAATCCGAAAAGCGATAAATACCTCAGGCATATAAATATGTACCGCACCTGACCTACATCCCATCGACATGCTGTGCCCTACAGACAAGGAGAGACTGTATGGCACAAAACACATTGAACGATGGATCAACAGGTGACGTAGTGATCAGGCCTGGACCGCCGGCCTCCGGCGGTGGTTCGGGTGGTGGACATGGTGGTGGTGGGGGGAATCGGGTCGGTGCTTCGGGCAATTTCGGTGGCCCGAGTGCAAAGACCATAGCCCTCAGGAAACAGGCCAATCTGGAGCGAAAGGAAAAGGAGGCAAGGGAGAAGGCACAAGCCGCAGCAAAAGCTCAACAAGATTTGGAGACGGCCCGTATCCAGACGCGGCAGCAACTGCTCGCAGGGTTGGCGCAGCGTCAAGTCGCTTTTAAAGCTGAGACCGATCGAAACTTCGCTGTCAGGTTTGAACAACTCACGCAATCACTTGAGCATGAAATTTCGGCGGCGCGTAAACCACCCGATGTTGGTGCTTCGGGGGAGCCTTGGCAGCTTTATTCCATCAACAAAATAAAGAGCCAAATCGACGGGCTCAGCGTCCGCAAAACCGCAGATCTCAATGAAAAAAACAGGATTGCGCGCTCATACGATGGACATGATCCATTCTTGCGAACTGCGACCGACTATCTGGCTCGACTGGAGCAGTTCGGCGATGCACTTGCAAGCGGTCATCAGATTTGGGAAAGCGCTTATAACGCGGCACACGAAGCCAGATTGTTGTCGGCACAGATCAATGTTCTCGGCGATAAAAACAACGCGCTGACCAGGGAGCATACCGAGTGGGTCGAAAGGCTTGCGCAATGGGAAAGGCAACGCCAGTACGCCGAGCAACGCGATGCGCGTGTTCGTTTCAAGCGGCAGGCCGATGCAGATACGCGCATCGAGCGAGTGAAGCATGCCAATACCTGTCGTTTTCCGATCAAGCAGTCGATGGCTGGTATGTCAGCCCTTGCTGTCGCCGGCAGTACGTGGGTTGCAGGCGCGGCGGATGCATTGGCAATCGCCGTAACCCGATCGGTGGTTTTATTGACCGAAGCAGCGGTTACGCTCACTGCCGGTCAAGTTGCGATATTTGTCGGAGGAATGGCTTATCCATCCGAGCTGGGTAACGGCGAGCTAACACCTGAGCAACGAGCTCGCTTGTTTCATGCTGTTGCCGTACCGGCGCACACGCTGGAGCTTCACGACAGTAGAGAGTTGCAAACAATCGCTGACGCGGGCGGCTCGGCGGAAGTGGAGTACCGGCTGAAGCCGTTAGCGACAGACGAGGGCGCTGCAATCATCGCCACCAAAACCGGAGGCGAGATTGATTCGCGGGTTCCAGTGGTGAATGCATCGCTGGATCCGCTAACCGGTGCATACACCGCTGAAATCCCCGGTTCCCCAACCCGTTATGTGGAGTTCACGCCGGACACTGCACCTCAAGCGCAGCTGCCCAACCAGACGCCCTTGGCCGTCACGCAACCACAGGTTCAAGGCATACCGGCCGGTGTCGATTGGCGCATTCAGGATTGCATCGTTTGCGTTCCTGGTCTTGAGCCGATTTACCTGTCTTTCGGCGTTCCACCCATGGGGACGGGAGTCGTCACGGGCACAGGTCAGCAAGGGACCAAAGACTGGTGGAGTTCGGCTACTCAGCCTGTGGGTGCCGCCATTCCGGCGCTAATCGGTGAACAGTTCCGGGGTCGGGAATTCAATTCGTTCGAGGCCTTCGACGAAGCGCTCTGGCGAACGCTGGGAGAGCATCGCGAACTTGTATTGCCGTTCGATGAGTTGAATAAAAAACGCATTGAACAAGGTTTTGCCCCTTATGCGCCGAAAAGCACATGGGTCGGTGAAAACCGCGAGTTCGAACTGCGGTATCAAGAACGTCCGGAGTTCTGGACCGATCCTTTCAATCTCGACCAAATCAGCATCAAGGTGCCGAACAGTGCCGAAGGTTGGATTGGAGTCGCGCCTGCGGTTGTGCCGTGGCCGATTCCGCCTGCCAGCACATGGAAGCCGTTGGTGCCGCCGGGCAGTGAGCAGCTTGGTTCGACGACATCGCCGATCACGCCAATCGATCCGTTGGTTTATCCCGGCAGCCCGGCCATCCCCGTCCTACCGCCAAACGAGACGTTTCCGGCTGTTGACGAAGGGGAGATAGGTGCGAGTATTCCTGGGTATCCGGGGGATATGGAACTGCCTTCGCCGGATGCTCTGTTTCGTGATCGGCGGGATGATCCGGGGGTGGGGTCCGGTTTAGGTAAAGCGGTTTCGGGGTTATGGTTGGGTGAAGCTGCACGAGGGCTGGGGGCACCTATTCCTTCGCAAATTGCGGATCAATTACGGTCGCAGGAATTTCGCAATTTTCATGGGTTTAGGCGTGCCTTTTGGAAGGCAGTAGAAGCGGACCCAGTATTGAAGGCTCAATTTTTGCCGTTCGATTTACACTTGATGAGGCGTGGGAAAGCTCCTATCGCATTATTGCCAGATAGGAATGGAGGACGAGTTAAATTCGAAATACATCATCTCGAAGAAGTGGCACAAGGGGGCGCAGTTTACGATATGGATAATATGGTTGTGATGACGCCAAAGCGGCATATTAAGCTTCATGGAAAAGAGAACTGATAATGAATTTTAAAGAGAAATTTGAAGACTACACAGAGGCAGAGTTTTTTGATTTACTGAACGCTATTTATAAAGAGCGTAACGATTTGTCTGATGATGCGTTTGATTCTTTTGTAGTCAAAGGTATCTTGCATTTTGAGGCTATTACGGAGCACCCGGAGGGAATTCATGGTTTCGATAGTAGCACTCCGGAGGAGTTGCTGAAGGCAGTTAAGGACTGGCGCGCAGCTAATAATAAGTCCGGCTTGAAGTCCGAATAGCTCGCGTTAGCCATTTGAATGGCATCTGTACATATTTGTATGAGCAGATGCCATTGTCTTCAGACGTTCGTCAAAAAACACAGGAAGTAATCAAGGATGGAACTTAAAGCATCACTCAAGGAATACACCGCATCGGAATTTCAGACACTGGTCAACAAAATCTGGGCAGTCGATTTGCCCAAACAGGACCATGATGAGTTGATCAACCATTTCGACCGGATCGTCGGTCACCCCCAAGGGGCGGATTTGTTGTTTTATCCGGACGACAGGTTCAGTTCCAACAGCGCAGCGGGAGTTGTACAACTTGTCAGGGGCTGGCATCAAAAACAAGGTATCGCTGCGTTCAAGGAAGAGGCCTTGCCCGTACTGTCTCCATCGCTACCGATGAGCCCTATCACCCGAGGCTACGCCGAAGTGCAAAGGATTGCTGCAGATGTGGCTGTCTCGGATCAGGCGGTTGAAACTGCGTTTGCAGCGTTTGAGCAGAGTACTTCGCACTTGCGAAGTGAGGCAGGTGCCCAATTGGATATCTCTTCTCAGGAATCGAGCATCCGCACGCTCGAACGAACTCAGCGTGAAGCGCTTAATACCATCAGAAAATTCGCGTTCTGGAAGTGGCGCATTGAGAGCGTTAAACGTAGCGTACAGAGCAGTTTGAGGTTTGCTCGGACTGATCAGGGACAGTGGCAGAGCATCGCGTATCAGATCAACGCAACTTACAATCAGTACCTTGCGCGGTTGACGGTTATTAATCCGCGTCATCAAAGGGTTAATGAAGAGGCTGAATCATTGTTGAACATTGCGCAGGAACAATTGATCAGTTCACGTCAGCTTGCAAAACTCGGTCCGGCTCATGTGGCTTTCGTGATCAACGGGATATTGGACTTTATCGACAATCGTCCTGCCGTGTTGCTACAGGGTGAACCCTCGGCGCTGGAGTTTTTGCAACAGGTTGAACTGCAAAAATCCCTCCGCTCGGCGGTGGCTGAATTTACATGGCAGGACGCTTCCGGTACTTCACGGAAAACAATCGAGCGCGCGCCTGTTCTGAACTTCGGATTTTCCAGTCGTGCAGATACCCAGGTCTTTGGCCTTAGCGTTCCATTGTCCGAGTTGATGCCTATCGAGGGTGAGGCTTGGCAAAGCCTCGCGCAAAGCGGGGCTGAAGTGGATGTTCCGTTCAGGATGGGCTCCACAGTTGTTACGGTCGCACCAGGCTCTCAGCTCTTGGGGATAGAGGGCGTCAAGTCAATGTCGCAGGTCTATGTCGCTGCGTCTCAGGCAAGTAATTCAACACTCAAGGTGCCGGTGAAGTTGGCACGCCAAGAACAAGGCGCACAATCGTTCAGTTTTACCGCTGATGGCACTGCGCCGGTTACGATCTGTTGGTCCAATGCGCCTTCTCTTGGAAACAGTCAACTCCGAGACCCGGCACAATCGAATCGTTTGAGCTTTATTCAATCACCACCCGTGCCAATACTTGAACCCTTGAGTGATAACAAAGGTGCTCATTTTGACGACTACATCGTGGTCTTTCCTGCTGAGGCGCGACTGAACCCCGTTTACGTCATGCTTCGAAATCGACAGGAATACCCGGCTTAACGGGTGAACGTCGAGCGTACGACCACGTCCATGGACGAATAGAAAGTCCAGGACGTGATCGCGTGATCAACGTATGGCTTCCTTGAAGGAAGTATTCAGCACTTGTTCTTCAGCCCAAACACCCGTTCCTCCTGCTCACGCAATTCCGGTGTCAGCTCCGCCCCGAAATCATCCAGCTCGAACACCTGACGGATCTCGATTTCAGCTTCAGTGCCTGGCATCGGGTTGGGACAGCGTTTGAGCCATTCGATGGCTTCTTCTTTCGAATTCACCTGCCACAACCAGTAACCGGCGATCAGTTCCTTGGTTTCGGCGAACGGGCCGTCTATTACCGTGCGTTTATCGCCGGAAAAGCGCACGCGGGCGCCTTTGCTGCTCGGTTGCAGGCCTTCGCCGGCGAGGAGGATGCCGGCCTTGGCCAGTTCTTCGTTGTAGTTGCCCATGGCTGTGAGCAGTTCTTCGCTGGGCATGATGCCGGCTTCGGAATCCTGGCTGGCCTTTACAATGATCATGAAGCGCATGGTGATGTCTCCGATGGATTTGAAGATTTCAGTTGTAGTCGTTTGATGGGATGCGAATTCGACACGGGTTCAAAAAAAGTCTCTGACGGGGCTGGGGCACCACATTCGTTGTGGGAGATCTATGTTGTATGTGCCGCCGTCATCGCGGGCAAGCCCGCTCCCACATCTATGGATACCCCCATTTCTGCAATACTGT
>RCUS01000375.1_pt1 | contig 30808 bp, 25 predicted proteins | sample 2166221 | NCBI WGS metagenome assembly RCUS01 (sample SAMN09932758, study PRJNA488358) | compost metagenome | isolation source: compost soil in cyclohexanecarboxylic | place: Germany: Experimental Botanical Garden
AGCGTCTTACATCAAGCGTCTTACATCAAGCGTCTTACATCAAGCGTCTTACATCGAGCGTCGTGCGCCGCGTTTATGTTGTCCAAGCGAAATCCTCTGAGCCGGGAAGAGGCAAATGTTAACTGCTCCCCAAGCTCTTGTCACCGGCCTGGGCTGCGGTTAGAGTATAAACTATTAAGTATACTTGAAGGTCAAACCCTTTTCTGTATAAGGAGAATACGGTGAAAATTCAGACATTGGCCCGCATAACCGGTCTCAGCGCGCCGGCCATCCGTTATTACGAGAAGGAAGGACTGCTGGATGAGCGCCATGTCCGGCGGGAAGCGAACAACTACCGCGAATATACGGAAGAAGCCGCAGAGCATCTTCTGACAATCAGGAGAATCCAGTCGGCGGGATTTACGCTGGCGGAACTTAGGGAGCTGATCCGGGAGAAGGATGCTTACGGGCTGTCTCTGCCTAGGACTATAGATCTCCTGCAGGAGAAGATCTCGGAAATCGGCAGGAAGCAGGCCGAGCTGGAGCAGGTTCAAGGGCTGCTCTCCCGGATGCTCCGAAACAAGCTCGCCCGGCTAGAATCGGGACGCGGAGCGCCGGGAGATGACCTCTTCCAAGGCCGCTAGCCGAGTGAAACACATGCTTGATCCAGGCGTGGGACGTGAATAGAATAATTCGATATTCGAATGATGCAAAATGCTGACACATCTTAGATACGGGGATATTTGTCCTACACCAACCGGGGGAAGAGAGACTCATGAATATAGAACTCAGGCTGCCGCCCGCGCCGCCGAAGAGGCGGCGGCACAGACGCGCAGCGCAATGGCTGGCGCACCGGCTCCGGGACACGGCGCACTATGATACGCCCTTATGGCGGGGAGCCTTGCTGGGCCCTTGGCTGATCGGCTTCGCCGCGTTCACCGCCGTTCTCCTCGGCGTGCCGACAGGCTTCGGCAGGCCCTTCGACCTGATGCTCGCGGCTGCGGCGGCCGCGATTCTGCTGGCGGCGGCCGGCTATCCCGCCGCCGCGCTTCTGTCGCTGCTGGGCCTGCGGCTTCCCCGCCTGTTCACCGCCTGCGTGCTGGCCAGCGCCGGCGCCGTTCTCGTTATCCTGCTCAGCTCGGATATCGCGCTCCCCGCCGCCTGCGCAGCCGCAGCCGCCGCAGGGGCTGCAGCCGCAATCGGCGGCTGGGCCTGCGGCCTCATCCGCATAGGACGGCGGCTGCCGGGCCTGGCGCTCCTGGCCGCGCTTGCCGGCGCCCTCCTCCTGATTCCCGGAGGGCCGGCCTTTCAGGCCGATTTCGCTGCGGAATTTGGCGCGGATGACAGAGACGATGCGGACGGCATCGCAGCCGCCGGCACCGTGGCCCCGCTGACGGCGCCCAACCCCGGATTGCCCGGAGCGTACGCTTACCGCAGTTTCACCTACGGCAGCGGGTCCGACCGGCACCAACCCGAATTTGGCGCGCAGGCGGAGCTGATCTCGGAGCCGGCAGACGCCTCTTCCTATACGAGCGGATGGACGCGGCTGCGCACCTGGTTCTGGGGCTTCGGCCCGGATGCGCTGCCGCTGAACGGAAGGGTCTGGATGCCGGAAGGCGAAGGGCCATTTCCTCTTGTGCTCATCGTCCACGGCAATCACAGCATGGAGAATTTCTCCGACACCGGGTACGCCTATCTCGGAGAGCTTCTGGCAAGCCGCGGCTTCATTGCCGTATCGCTGGACGAGAATTTCCTGAACTATTCCGCCTGGTCGGACATTCCGGACAATGACTACAAGCTCCGGGCCTGGATCATCCTGAAGCATCTGGAGCAGCTTGCGGAGTATAGCGATACGCCGGACAATCCGTTCTTCGGCAAGATTGATTATTCCCGGACCGCTCTGGTCGGGCACAGCCGGGGCGGCCAGGCTGCGGCTATGGCAGCCGATGCCGGGCGCTGGTTTAGTGCCGATCCCGTGCTTCTCTCATCGGAGCGTTACCGGATCTCGGCCGTAGCCGCTCTGGCCCCGACCGACCAGACGGTGGATGGAGAGAAGGCCGAGCTGCAAGATGTCAGCTATTTGACGCTGCAGGGCGCCCATGACGGAGACGTCCATAATTTCGATGGTGACCGGCAATATATCCGGACCTTCTACTTGCAAGGCAGCTCCGCTTTCAAGTCGTCGCTGTATATCGGCGGGGCGAACCACAGCCAGTTCAATACCAGTTGGGGCCTGTATGATCTGTCGCCGCCCGCCGGCCTGTTTCTAAACCGGAGCGATATTATGGAAGGCGAAGAACAGCGGCGGATCGCCAAGGTGTATGTCTCCGCCTTCCTGGAGACATCGCTGCACGGCAACCATGCCTATGCCGGACTATTTCAGGATTACCGCAGCGGCCTGGCATGGCTTCCCGCCGGGACTTCCTATTTCAACCGCTACGAGGACGGCACGCTAGCCTTGATTGCCGGCTTTGACGAAGACCGGGATTCCGGTACGGCCAGCCTTGGGGCCTCGGCAGCTTCCGCCGGACTTCGCCTTAGTGAGGAGACCGTCAAGAACCGGGAGGGCGGAAGCAAAGGCACCTACGGCGTTCGGCTGGAGGTCACGGACCCGGATTTCAAATCGGAGGGATATTACCGTCTTTCGCTTCAATCAGGGCCTGTTATGGATCAGGTGCTGTCGGGAGCGGAAGGCCTATCCTTCTCCATGTCCAATTTGCAGGGAACGGCTGACTCCGGCGCTCCGGAAATTGATGTTGAGCTTACCGATACCGCCGGCGCCGCCTCCCGGGTGTCACTGTCGTCGGTCATGACGCCGCTGCCTCTCCCCCAAACCCGGTTTACTCGCACCGCATGGCTGGAGAAGCAGGTCGCAGGCGGCAAATTCGCCAACTCCACCGAAGCCGTGTTTCAAACCTACCGGATTCCGGTCGCGCTCTTCCGGCAGAAGAACGCCGCCTTCGACCCGGCACATCTGAAATCCGTCACGTTCTACCTGGGGCAGAAGGGCGATGCCGTTATGCTTGATGATATCGGCTTTTACGGCAGCCAGGGATCAACGCCATTCAGCGTCCTTTAGAAGCATGAACAGCCCTGATCCGGGGCATTCCGGGTCAGGGCTGTTCGGCTTCTTTTATATGAAAGATGAATTACAGCGCTTTGATGGCAGACGATTCTGCAACGGAGTTCCAGACTCCCAGTTCTTCAGCCTTCATGACTCCGCGGTCGGCTGCGAGCGCATCGGTCAGCGCTCTCCGTTCGATTTCACTGATTCCGGCAATCTCCAACTGGCCGTTCTTAACACGATGGGCTGCGGCAGAATCCTTCATTAAGCTATGGATCAGTTCTTTTAACATGATAAATTCCCCCAATCGATTAGTTGCGCCCGGTCTATTCGGCCAGAGCGAGAATACGGTTTTTCCAGTAAGCGTCAATGTCCAGCTTGTTAACCAGTTCCACAAAACGGTAGCTCCGGGTTCGGATCATGACCGAGGTATACAGATAAGCCCCTGTCTCCTCCAATACCCGTTCAAACTCATCCATGCGGCCAATCATTTCTTCCGGCTCCAGCATTCCGTCAAAATAGTCTGCGATCCAGCGGCTGTTCTCCGGCAAATACTGCAGCAAGAACAGGGTGGACAGCGTCCGCTTGCGGCTTAACAGGTCGCCTTTTTGCCGGTTTAGCAAATCGTTGGCATCATTCTTGATCTGCTCGGCCATGCCCAGTTCCTCGGCATATTCGGCTACCTCTTCCTTGACCTCTCCCGTTGCCAGCACCGTACCGATCATGCAAGCCGCCACGACAAAGCCGGCCGACTTCTCCCGTATCATGGCCAAATAATCCTCTTCGTCCCGGATTTCGTTCAGAAGATCGGTCGTTTGCCCATTCAGGGCCGCCAGGGTTCTTGCGTTCATGAACTGAACGGCCAGGTGGACCCTTTCGAGCGGGAAGCTGCCGGTAAGCAGGAGCTGCTGGGACAGAATCGTCATCCCCACGGCGATATTAAGCGCCACTTCGGGACGGATTCTATTCCAAGCCGAGTCCTGATCGTCCCGATCCTGCAGATCGTCGATAATATCAGCACCGAGAATCATCAGTTCAACCGCCGCCGCCGCCCGGTACACAGCCGGGTCGCTTCCACCGAAAGCATGATAATGCAACACGGTCAGCTTGCCGCAGGGCATCCCTCCTCTCAGTTTCTCTTCCGCACAGGCAAGCGCCGGACCTTGCAAAGACGGCACTTGGAAATAATCCCGTACGGCTTCCCTGATTTCCCTGCCTACGGATTCTGCAAAATGCTCCATTCTGCCCTCGCTTTTGAGCTTCTTCTGTCGTTTCCATCCTGTCATTGCTAGATATTCGATCTTTATTTACCAATTCCTTCAAAACGACAGCGGGCTTGCTCATTTTTTTTATACGTTCTTCAGAGCGTCCCGTTCCCTAATTCACCGGAGCGATGCAGACCGGCGAAGAGATGCCGAGTTCATTGCCCGTCGGGATCAGACGCCCGCTCTCGGCATCGATCCGGAAGGAGGTGATGTTGTCACTGCCCTGATTGGCAGCCAGCAGCCAGCCTTGGCAGATCGCGAAGTTGCGCGGCGTCCGTCCGCCAGTGATCTGCCAATCGGCAGCAGTCAGCAGGCCGGTCTCACTGTCGATATGGAACAGCGCGACGCTGTCATGCCCGCGGTTTGAAGCATATAGAAAGCGGCCGCAGGGAGAGACATGGATATCAGCCGCCGTATCGTCGCTGCCGGGCACATAATGCTCGGGAAGCGTCGGCACATGCTGCAGAGCTTCCAGAGTACCGGCCACGGCGTCATAAGTGAAGACCGTGACCGTGTTGTTCAGCTCGTTGATGCAATACACCCGCTTTCCGTCCGGATGGAACGCCAGATGCCTCGGTCCCGCTCCTTCCGGCAGAGACACTTCGCGCTGAAGGACAAGCTTCCCGGCTTCCAGCCGGTACAGCATAATCCGGTCCAGCCCAAGATCGCATACCATTATCCACTCGCTGCCCGGTTCCGGGTTAATGGAATGGGGATGCGGTCCCTCCTGACGGTCCGGGCGGACTCCGGCTCCCTGATGTCTGACGTTCGAGGTCATCTCACCAAGCGAACCGTCCGGATTGACCGGATACGCGTTGATATTGCCGCCGGAATAGTTGGAGACGAGCACATGCTTGCCATCTTGGCTGACCGACACATAGCAGGGATCTGCCCCTTCGGTTGCCCGGCTGCCCAGCGGAGCAAGCTCCATGGTTTCGGCGTCCACCGAAAAAGCCGCGGCTTCACCGCTCCCCTTCTCGCTGACGGCATACAGCATTTGCTGCCGGCTGTCTAGGGTTATGTACGACGGATTCTCGATCCCGGCGGTTCCACCGATTCTTCTCATCTCTCCATCCTTTATGTTCAAGGCGCACAGATGGATGGACGGCTGATCGGCGGGACCGTAGGTTCCGACATAGAACAGAATTTCATCCGGATGCTTCATGACAGAGCTCCTCCTCAGGTTATCTTATGTATGGGCGGGCTTCCGCCCTCTTCTTCTATATTACCCTTGCAAGCAGGGGGGAAACGCGGCTATACGAGACCTTTGCCCTGCTCCTGCCAAAGCCAAAGCATCCTCCATTTTGGGCCTCCGGCATGCATGTGCTTCCTCTTTTTTGGGAAAAATTGGACCTGATTTAAACCTTTTGCTTGAGGTTAATAGTTAGCATCCAAGACAATAAACCAAAAGGAGCTGAAGCAACATGAGTTTCATATGGATGCTGATAGTTGGCGGAATTATTGGTTGGCTGGCTGGTCTCATCATGGGCAGAGATATTCCGGGAGGTATCATCGGCAACATCATCGCCGGTATCCTTGGTTCTTGGCTGGGCGGTTTTCTCGGTGATTGGGGGCCGCGCGTCAGCGACTTCTATGTTCTCCCATCCCTGATCGGCGCGATCGTTCTGATTGCAATCGTCAGCCTCGTGATGCGTTCCATGGGCGGACGAACCCGTTCTTAACCAATGTACCACTTCGATTTTGAAAAATAAAATCATGCCCTCTAAACCGCAGGCAGAAGCCTGCGGTTTTTGCCCTATATCCAAACGCCTCTCCCCCGGACAACCGCACGGGCGGGTATTTGGGCGCTGGAAAGCTTTTCTGATATAATGGAAGCTACGCACACACTTTCACTTCCATATAAGAGAGGACCGTGAGTCATGGGCAGCATCAATCCGTCGTATCTGCATATCGGTTCAACCCTTGGCGCTCTGTTCATGGCGCTGATGGTGATCTTCATCCGATTAAAGGCAAGCGACCGCCCCGTAACTATCCGAAAAATCATTATTCCCCCTCTGGGCATGTCAACCGGGTTCATGATGTTCATCGTCCCCGAGGTCCGGGTTCCCCTTTGGTGGGCATTGATTGCGTTTCTGGCAGGCTGGTTTATCTTCGCATATCCTCTGATCCGAACGACTAGCTTTCATCAGAAGGAAGGGCTCATCTACGCCAAGCGCTCCAAGAGCTTCGCGCTGGTGCTGCTCGGTCTGCTGCTGGTCCGCACCCTTCTGCATGAATTTATCGACCGGTATATCTCGATTCCGCAATCGGGCGGCCTGTTCTTTATTCTGGCGTTCGGAATGATCGTCCATTGGCGGGTGTTCATGTACAGAACCTACCGCACGATGGTCCCGTCAGACGCGGCTCTTCCCCGGCAGACTCCATGAGCGCCGCCGGGCCGGAAGGCCTCACCATACAGGCTGCCTTCATCCATGCAGTCGATCTTCGCCAAGGACGGCGGTTCCTCACCTCACGGTCAGGAACTGCCGTCTTTTTTATACTATCGGCCGCTTCTTCCCCGTACTATCGGTTGTTCCTTCCCATTCGACTCGTTAAGATGCCCGCTCCAGCGCTATGATCTGCATGGGGTAAAATGTCTAATTCCATAGGGATAATTGTCAAATTTGGATGGGATTTTTCCTTATTATTTCTGTACCGAGTCCTAATTGTATAGGTTTTTTAGCGTGATTTACCGGGTATTGGCAGTTACCTGATTGCCATATAATGTGAACTGTGTCGACGGAAACCGCTTACATAAAAGATGGATGCGCCTGTCTGAGCGCGGACGCCGAAGCCGGAAGGCTGTTGCTCTAAGGTCATGCCTGGCTGCAACTGTAAGCGGATTCCGTGACCGGTGGGAATCATCATCCAAGTCAAGGAGGTACAGAATGTTCAAAAAAATTCTAAATGTGTGCCTGGCTGCGACGCTTGCTCTTCCTATTGTTGGAAGCGGTTACGCAGCTGCGGACACAACCGCTCCCGCTTCGCCTTATTCGGATGCGGTCAAAACCCAGCCCTACAGTTGGGGAAGAGCGGCCATCGTGGGCGGCGGTTATGTACCCGGAGTGATCTTCAATCAGACGGAACCGGGACTTGTGTACGCCCGCACCGACATGGGCGGCGCCTATCGCTGGGACGAGTCCACGTCATCCTGGAAGCAGCTGCTCGATTGGGTCGGATTCGACAACTGGAATATGGCCGGAGTGGAGAGTCTGGCCACCGACCCGGTCGATCCGAACCGCGTGTATATCGCGGCCGGAACGTACTCCAATTATTTTACGGATCAAACCGGCGTCATACTCCGCTCAACCGACAAAGGCGAAACATGGGAGGGTACCCGACTGCCGATCAAGTTCGGCGGCAATATGCCCGGACGCAATATGGGCGAGCGCCTGGCGATCGACCCCAACGATAACCGGATCATCTATTTCGGTGCCCGCAACGGCGAAGGTCTGTGGAGAAGCACGGATTACGGCGTGACCTGGAATAAGGTAGAGTCCTTCAATGTGCCGCAGAGCGCCAAGGATTACTACGGCGGAGAGTTTGGAGCGGTATGGGTAACGTTCGACCCTTCGACCGGCAAGCGGGCCGACTCCGCAACAGGGGAAGCGGCTTCCGTGACACAGTCCGTCTATGTAGGCTTGGCCGACACGGACACCAGCCTCTATCAGACGCTGGACGGCGGCGCAACCTGGGAGCCGATCCCGGGCCAGCCGAAGCAGGGCTTTCTGCCGATGCACGGCGAGCTTTCTGCCGACGGCATGCTGTACGTGACGTACAACAAAGGCAGCGGCCCATATGACGGCATTCCGTGGGATGGCACCTCTGTAGGAGCCGTCTGGAAGTACAATACCAAGACCGGAGTATGGACCGACATTACGCCACCTGTGCTCGCTCCAACCGCAGGCTCAAGCGTTCCATCGTATCCGTTCGGCGGGCTGGCGGTAGATCCGTCCAACCCGAATACGATCATGGTCGCTACGATGAATGTATGGTGGCCCGACGAGCAGATCTTCCGCAGCACTGACGGCGGTGCAACCTGGCAGTCTTTCTGGCGTATGGGAGAAGGCTACTCCCGGGTCAATCAATACACGATTGATTATTCGCTTTCCCCTTGGCTGGATTGGGGAAAAGCGTCGGGTCCGACCGATGTCGAGCAGAATCCGAAGCTCGGCTGGATGATCGGCGATCTGGACATCGACCCGTTCAATCCGGATCATTTCTTCTATGGAACCGGCGCGACGCTGTTTGGTTCGAACGATCTGACCAACCTGGACAAGAATGAGACGGTAAGCATTTCCGTCTATGCCCAGGGCATCGAGGAGACGGCGGTCAACGGCCTGATCGTTCCTCCTTCCGGCGACGCCAAGCTGATCAGTGCGCTCAGCGACATCGGCGGCTTCCGTCATACGGATCTGACCAAGGCACAGAAGATGATGACTAATCCGACCATCGGTTCCAGTACGGATCTCGACTTCGCCCAGAACGATTCCAATCTCATCGTTCGGGTCGGCAACGGGGACGGAACGGCAGCACGGATGGGCGTTTCGACCGACAACGGCGCCACCTGGACGCCGGCGGCCAACGCTTGGACCTCGGAGTCCAGCGACAATACGGGCGGCGGACATGTCGCGGTATCCGCCGATGGCGATTCCATTGTCTGGTCGCCTTCCGCTGACGCGAGTCTCGACCGTCCGGTCAGCTATTCGAGAGACAACGGTCAGACCTGGACCGCTTCCGCCGGCATTCCGCAGGGAGCCTTCGTCTACTCGGACCGTGTGAACACCCATAAGTTCTACGGCTTCTCCGAAGGCAAATTCTATGCCAGCACCGACGGCGGCGCGACCTTCACCCAGACGGGTGCAACCGGCCTGCCGAACAGCCTCACCAGCAAATTCAAAGCGGTATCGAACCGTGAGGGCGATATTTGGCTCGTAGCGACGAAGAATAACGAGCATCCTGAATACGCTTACGGAGTGTTCCACTCCACCGATTCCGGCGAGAGCTTCACGAAGCTGGACAGCGTGGAGGAAGCCGTCATGATCGGCTTCGGCAAGGCTGCCGAAGGATCGGATTATGATGCGATTTATATCAACGGCCGCGTCAACGGCACTTTCGGCTTCTACCGCTCTGACGATGGCGGCGCAAGCTGGATTCGCATCAATGACGACCAGCATCAATATGCCAATGCAACCCAGGCGATTACCGGAGACCCCAACGTCTTTGGCCGGGTGTACATCGGAGCGAACGGTTTCGGCATCATTATGGGCGATACTGCAGGCAGCATTGTCGAACCGGAAGCCGGCGGTCTGACTGTGACCTCGGCTGATCCGGCAGGCACAGCCAATAACGGCAAGACGCGCATTACCGTAACGCCGGATGTCTATGACGGATACAAGCTGGTCTATCACAATTTCGGCAGCAGCACCGTCACAGTTCCTCATGTGAACGATACGCTTAGCGACTATGCCGATCTTCCGGAGGATGGCCTGATTCCGGCGGCCGATGGAGATCATATCGGCGTGGCGGAAGTTACTGCCAGCGGCGGAGTCCAGTATTTCGGCCAGACCCTGGCCGTTGTCAGCAACGAATCTGTCGCGCAGCCGTCAGACGCACCATCAGCCTCGCCAATCCCGTCAGCCACGGCGACCCCTTCGGCTGATGGAAGCGGTACAGGAACTGCGGCGACACCAACTCCTGCAGCTTCTCCGGCTCCTTCCGCACAGGTGGCGGGCGGCAAGGTAACGATTACCGCGCCGGTTGGCACGGACGGCAAGGCTCTTGCTGCCCTGACTGAAGATCTGTTGAACCAGGCGGCTGCAGGCAGCAGCGACAAGGCGATCACCGTCGACATCAAAACCGCTGGCGCTACGGGCGGCGTAACAATCAGCCTGCCGGCCAGTCTTCTTGGCAACCTGCAGGCGAAGTCCATCTCTACCGTTCATTTCAATCTGAACGGCGTAATCTTCTCGCTTGATACCGGCCTTCTGAAAGGCTCCACGCTAAGCTCCGGCAGCATGCTTCAGCTCGCCTACAGCTTGCCTGGAACTACCGGTCTGTCTCAAGCGGCCAAAGAAAAAATCGGCTCGGCCCCGGTATATGATCTGTCGCTGACCGTAAGCGGCGCACCGGTGTCCTGGCAGGGCCGCATGGTCAAGGTCAGTCTGCCCTACACCCTGAGTGCGGGAGAGAAGGCCAGTCAGGTGGTCGTGTACTACCTGAATGATAGCGGCGGTCTTGAAATCGTCAAGAATGCCCGGTACAAGAATGGCGCCGTGACCTTTGCGCCGAAGCATTTCAGCAAATACGCAGCGGCTTCCTCCGCTGTCTCGTTCACCGATACCGGCTCATACGGCTGGGCGCAGGACTCCATTGACTTCCTGGCCGCGCGCGGAATCGTATCCGGCTATGGAAACGGCAGCTTCAAGCCGAACGGAAGCGTCACAAGAGCGGAATTCGTTCAAATGCTGACCGGGGCTCTGGATCTGAGTGCAGAGGGCGCTGTCAGCAGCTTCAAGGATGTGAAGCCTGGCGCCTGGTATTATGCCTCCGTCGCAGCCGCCCAGAAGCTTGGCCTTGTTCAAGGCAAGCCGGATGGAAGCTTCGGCCCCGGCGACCTGCTGTCCCGGCAGGATATGGTCGTTATGCTGAATAAAGCCCTTCAGCTTCAAGGCGCCAGCGTTACCGGTTCTTCCCCGGCCGCTTTCTCCGACAGCGCCGACATCTCGGCCTATGCCCGCGAGAGTGTGGCCCAGGCCTATGCAGCCGGATTGATTTCCGGCCAGGGCAATAACCGCTTCGCTCCGCACAGCGGCGCAAGCCGGGTGGAGGCATCCGTTGTTATCGGCAATCTCCTCCAGTTCCTGGAGCTATAGTCTATTGATCCGCTAATGCGGCAGACCCGGCAGGCATGAACAGCGCCTGCCGGGTCTTTTGGCGCTTATACCCGCCTCTTAGCTTTCACGAAACACGCCGGAGACATGTACCTTTTTTCACCCATGTCAGGTAACTTAACCGCGAATAAGGTAAACTATAAGCACAGACCGGACTTTCGGACCTGAAGAAATGATGCATTCAAGAGAAAAGCGAGGATGGGCTTATGAAAAGCAAATCAAGAAAAGTGGCGATCGTCGGCTCCGGGATGGTCGGCTCCAGCTGCGCCTATTCCATGGTCAATCAATCCATCTGCGATGAAATTATGATGGTCGACCGCACTTACGACCGGGCGATGGCCCAAGCGCTCGATTTGTCGCACTGCGCGGATTTCATGGGAACGCGCACCAAAGTCTACGCCGGAACTGCAAGCGACTGCGGCAGTATGGACATTGTGATTTTGACGGCGGGAGCGAACCCGAAGGCGGGCCAGACCCGGCTTGATGTACTGGATGAAGCGGCGGTCATTACCCGCAGCATTGTTGAACCAATCATGGCAAGCGGCTTCGACGGGATCTTTGTGATCGCCGCGAACCCGGTTGATATTGTAACTTATCTCGTATGGCAAATATCGGGGCTTCCCCGCCACCGGGTAATCGGAACGGGAACCTCAATCGACTCATCACGGCTGAAGACGCTGCTCTCGGAAGTGTTCTCGATCGATCCCCGCAGCGTCAACGGTTACGCAATGGGAGAACACGGCGAGTCGCAGTTTGTCGCCTGGTCGCATGTAACCATCGGCGGCAAGCCGATTCTGCATATTCTGGAGCAGCACCGCGAACGCTTCAAGCATCTGGATTTGAACGATATCGCCCGCAAGACGAAGGATGCCGGCTGGGAGATCTTCACCCGCAAGGGCTCTACCCATTTCGGAATCGGCAGCGCGCTGGCCTATATTACCCGATCCATTCTGAACGACGAGCACAAGATCATCGCGGTCTCCGCCATCCTGGACGGGGAATACGGCCAGAGCGGCATCTGCATCGGCGCGCCCGCCATCATTGCCGGCGAGGGCATTCAGGAGCTGCTTGAACTGAATCTCAATGAAGAGGAAAGCGCCAAATTCCTCTCCTCGTGCAATATTATCCGCGCCGGAATCGACAGCCTGAAGCCTGCCGGGGCTTAAGGGCGATCCGCTGACGGATTCAAGTTCCGGTTCCGCCGCCTGCATCTATCGCAAGCGATTTCCGGGGCAGGCTTCGGCCTCCCGGCATTTACCCGGAACATTCCGGAACTTCCGAGACATACCGGGACATCCGAGAACATACCGGAACATCCCGGGACAAAAAATGGGGCGATCCCGCAGGCCATATCATGGCCGGGATCGCCCCTTTATTATCTTTGTTATGCCGCCGGTATAGCCGGTCTATTACGCAAAACGCTGGATTTGCTTCTCCAGTTCGCTCATCAAACCGTTCATCTGCTGAACGGAGATCGCCATCTCCGCCATCAGCGCCACCTGTTCCTGCGAGGACTGAACGACCTGCCGGGATTTCTTCATCGACTTGCCGATGGAATTGTACATCTCCGCCATCGATGCGTTGATCTCCTCGGTGCCCGCCGAAATCTGCTCCGTCGTCGCCGATACATCCTGCATCTGAAGCGATACTTCCCGGATGGAGGCCCGGATATGGTCGAACGACTCTCCGGCATCCCGCATTTGGGCGATGCCCGCCTCGATTTCTCCCATATTTCCGGTCATGGAAGCGGCCGCCGTTGCTGTCGTCTCCTGCACCTCGCGTATGAGATCCGAGATGCTGGCAACGGATTGGCCGGTCTGCTCAGCCAGCTTCTTGACTTCCTCGGCAACTACGCCGAAGCCGCGGCCATGCTCGCCGGCCCGGGCGGCTTCGATGGATGCGTTCAGAGACAGCAGCGATGTCTGGCTGGCAATATCCGAAATCACATGGACGATTTCGCCGATCTCCGACGAACGCCGGGTAAGGCGTTCGATCATATCGGCCGTCTGGCGAGCCGATAAGCCGATAGCATCCATTTGCTTGAGCGCGGAATGAATGACAACATAGCCCTTATCGACTTCCTCTGCCACTCCGTCGGCACCCTCGGACACCGTGGAAGAAGATTCGGCGATCCGCTGCACGCCCACCGCCATTTCCTCCGTGGCTCTGGCGGACTGCTCGACGCCGACGAACTGGCTCTCCATTCCCGCCGCCGTCTCCTGAATATCCGAAGCCACCTGTCCCAGACTGTCCGAAGAATATTGAACCGCCTCCAGCAGCGTACTGGAAGAGAACGAGACTTCGGATGCCGTGCTCTTGATATTCCCCACGATTTCCGAGAGCGACTGCGCCATGTCGTTGATACCCGCGCACAGACGCCCGATTTCATCCTGGGAAGCTACCTCCACCCGTTCATCCAGATGCCCGTCCGCCAGCCGGGTGACGGAACGCGATACTGCCAGAATCGGCTTCGTTGCAAGCCGGGTAAGGAAGAGCGCGGCAGCTCCAATGATAATAACCGCAACCAGTACGATCAACAGCGTAAGGAGCTGCGCCTTGTTCACGCTGTTGTAGATCTCCGCCTCCGGAACGGTAAGAAGAAGCCGCCAGTCGGTGCCCGGGATCTTCTCAAAGTATGTAATAACCTTATTTCCGTTCTCACGGTACGTTTCGGAGCCGTTCTCTTTGCCGAGAATATTCTTTACCGCCGCTTTGACATCCGACGATGATGCGAAATCCGCCATCTTCTTGCCGATCCGCTTCTCATCGGGATAAGCGTAATACTGCCCCTCTCCCGAGACGACGGAAGCATAGCCGGACTTCTCCAGCTGAATGCTCTTGCTCATCGCGGTCAGCACTTCCGGCGTCACCGAGAAAGCAATGCCGCCCGCGAACTGCTTGCTGGAATCCGTAAGCGGCACGATGACCGGAATAATATATTTCTTCACCGCGTCCAGATAGGACATTTCATTAACCGCCGGGACCAGCTGCGCTTTCGCCTGGGTAAAATACGCCGATTTGCTCATGTCAGCCGTCAATCCCAGAGCGTTGAGCAGCTGCCCGTCGCGGCCGATAACGCTGTAGCCCTCGGTCTGCTTGTCGCTGTCTTCCAGTGCCTGCAGGACCGGGAATACCGTCTTCGGCTGGCTCAAGTCCAGCTCCTTATGCTTCGCGGCGAGTTCCTGAACCGCCGATGTCTTGGCATCCAGCCATTCCTTGATTCTCATGCTGTTGGATTGCAGAATCTGTCTTGCCTGCTCCTGGCTCTCCTCCCGCGTGACTCCTCCGAAATAGCTGATGAGAAAGATGGTTACTCCCAGCAGGGGCACGATGGCCACCGCAAGCTGGGCCAGGGACCATTTTGCACGAATCGACATCGGCCGGCCCCTGAATGAGATTGATTTCATAGCTTTCCCTCCGAGTATAAATATTTCCAAATACTTATATCGGAAAGATTCGACAATATTATTAGATAAAAGGAAATGATTTCAGGACTTTAGTATCAGACTTCGACACGCCGCAGCGCTCTCATGCTGTTGAGAACGGCGAGTACGGTAACGCCCACATCCGAGAAGACTGCCTCCCACATGGTGGCAATGCCAAACGCTCCGAGCAGCAGAAACGCTCCCTTGACCCCGAGCGCCAGCACGATATTTTGCCAGACAATGGCTCTTGTCCGCCGCGCGATGCCGATGGCCGTTCCGATCTTGGATGGTTCGTCGGTCATAATTACAATGTCAGCTGCTTCGATAGCCGCATCCGAGCCGAGGCCGCCCATTGCGATCCCCACATCTGCCCGGGCCAGCACCGGCGTGTCATTGATGCCGTCGCCGACGAAGGCAATTTTGCCCGTTCCCCGCTTCTCCACTTCCAACTGTTCGATTCTCTCTACCTTGTGCTGCGGCAGAAGCTCGGCATGAACCTCGTCGACGCCAAGACGCTTGCCGACTTCCTCCGCGACGGCCGCCGCGTCACCGGTCAGCATGACCGTCTTCGTTATGCCGGCTTCACGGAGAGAGGCGATGGCGCGGGCCGCATCGTCCTTCACCTCGTCGGCGATCACGATGCTGCCGGCATACCGGCCGTCTTCGGCGAGATGGACGACGGTTCCGGCTGCCTTCGGCTCGCGGAAGGCAATTCCCTCGCGCTTCATAAGCCGCGCGTTCCCCGCCAGCACCGTCCGTCCTTCGATGGCGGCCCGGATGCCGTGGCCCGAAATCTCCTCGTAATCCGTCACGGCGCCCGCCGGAATATCTTCCCCGTAAGCCGCCAGAATCGACTCGGCGATCGGATGGCCCGAATGGCTCTCGGCATAAGCGGCGAGCCGCAGCAGCTCTTCCTTCTTCGTTCCTTCCGCCGGATTGATTTCCGTTACTTTGAACTGCCCCTTGGTCAGCGTCCCCGTCTTGTCGAACACGACGGTCTTCACATCGTTCAGCGCCTCCAGGTAATTGCTTCCCTTGACCAGAATGCCGCTGCGGGAAGCCGCGCCGATGCCGCCGAAGAAGCCGAGCGGGATGGAGACGACTAGCGCGCAAGGACAAGAGATGACAAGGAAGACCAGCGCCCGGTAAATCCAGTCAGAAAAAGTGGCTCCGCTGATGACGAGCGGCGGCACTACGGCCAGCAGCGCAGCCGCAATGACCACTACCGGGGTGTAAGCACGGGCGAACCGGGTGATGAAGTTCTCGGTCTTGGCTTTGTTGTTCGAAGCATTCTCGACAAGCTCCAGAATTTTGGAGACGGCGGACTGCTCGAATATTTGGGTAACCTCGATGGCGACGACGCCGTTCTTGTTGATGAATCCGCTGAGCACGGCGGTTCCCTTCTCCGCCGAGCGCGGCACCGACTCACCTGTCAGCGCCGAGGTATCCATCATGGCGCTGCCTTCAATTACCGTGCCGTCCAGCGGAACCTTCTCGCCGGGCTGCACCACGATAATATCCCCGATCTCCACCTGCTCGGGAGACATGATCTGCGTTCCTCCGTCAGCGAAGCGCACTCTGGCCGTCTCCGGCCGGATATCCATCAGCGCCGTGATGGAGCGCCGGGAACGGTTCACGGCAAGGTCCTGGAACAGTTCGCCGACTTGATAGAACAGCATGACGGCGACGCCTTCCGGGTACTGGCCGATTGCGAAGGCGCCCACTGTCGCCAGAGCCATCAGGAAGTTCTCGTCGAACACCTCGCCGCGGAACAAATTCCGGACGGCCTGCCAGACCACGCTGCCTCCGGCCGCGAGATAGGCCAGAAGGAACAGCCCCAGCTCCAGGTAGCCGCCGGAAGGAACCAGATAACCGGCTGCGGCAAGCAGGGCGCCGGCCGCAATTCGCAGCACCGTCTTCCGCGTGCCGCCTTCTCCATGGCTGTGGGCATGTCCCTCTCCCGATGCCGCGCGGGCTTCATTACCATGAGCGTGGGCCTCCCCGTGCTCATGCGAATGCCCATGTGAATGTTCATGACCATGCGAATGCGGTTGCCCTTGCTCATGAGCATGGCTGTGAGCCGGAGCATCGGCAGCAGCCGCAGAATCATGGGCATGAACGGGACGGAGAGAACGCAGCTCCGCTCCGTCCGTCCGGACTTTTACATTCCGGGGAGTCCGCACCGCCCCGGACGATCTTTTCTCCAGAACCTTCACATGTGGCTCCAAGGAAACGACCGTCTTTCGCACCTGCTCCTCTCCCGGAAAGCGGCTGTCCGTCTCCACGGTCAATGTCTTCGTTGCGAAATTGACGGAACAGGAGGCGACGCCCTCCATCTTTTTTACCCGATTCTCAATTTTCATCGCGCAGTTCGCGCAGTCCAAACCTTCGAGTATCCATTGCCGTTTCTCTGTCGGCTCTATCGTGCTCAACGTCTCCAGCCCCTTTCGTAAAGCTTACGATTAACATATGAGCAACTGTTCATATGTTCTTACCGACATTATATGCCCCATCCTTTTTCAGTGTCAATCCGTTCCAAAAAAAAGTGTTGACGAAATCTGGAAGCCGGGTATAATAAACATATCAAATAGATATATCCAAACGATACATCGAGGTGTTGAAATTGCTTGAATTTGTACTGCTCGGCATGCTGATGGAAGGCGAAATGAGCGGCTATGACCTGAAGAAGACGATCGACAGCACCGTGGGCCATTTTTACAATGCAAGCTATGGAAGTCTCTACCCCGCACTGAAGCGGCTGGCGGACAAGGGACATGTGTCGATGAAGGAAACCTCCGACAGCAAGAACCGCAAGCTGTATGCGCTGCTGCCGGAAGGCAAAGAGGCATTTATGCAGTGGCTGGCAGAGCCGCAGAGCTCCCGGCGGGAGCTGCTGATCCGGGTATTCTTTTTCGATTATCTGGAGGAGGGGTTTCGGATGGAGCATCTGCAGGGATACCGTCATGCCGCCGAACGCGAGGTCCGGGAGCTGGAAGCAGTCCGGTCCGTCGTGGAGGGCGAGCTCGCGGGAATCGAACGTCCCGAGGATTATTATTACCGCGTGTCGGTGCTGGATTACGGCCTGATGCATGCGAAGATGCAGCGAGAATGGATTCAAAACATTATGGAGAGGAAGAGTCTAAACCATGTCAACCCAGACAAATAAAAAATCGTCCACTAAATCGTTCACTGAGAGGCGCCCTGTGCTGGCCGTCGTCCTGATCGAAGCGCTGCTGTTCATCGCAGTCTTCATGGCGGGAGCCTACGCGACTATTAAAGAGCTGAGCGTCTCCGCTCCCATCCTGATCTCCTACATCCCGATTGCGGCCGTTCTGGCTATCTACTACACCCTGAAGCGCAAATGGGGCTTCTACGGCTTCCGCTCCCTGTCGTCGATTCCAAAGGGAGACTGGCGCTACTACCTCCCGCTGCTTGCGATGCTTGTCATTATCGCCCTGAAGGGCTTCCGTCAGATTGAGGCTTCCGAAGTGCTGTTCTACCTCGGCTTCACGCTGCTGGTCGGCTTTGTGGAAGAGAGCATTTACCGCGGCCTCATCGTGAACATTCTCCGCCCCAAGAGCGTCCGTACGGCTGTCATTACCTCCTCCGTGCTCTTCGGTGTTACCCATGTGCTGAGCGTCCTTTCCGGGCAGGATGCCTTCCAGACTGTTCTTCAAATCGTCTATGCCCTGCTCCTCGGAGGCGCGCTGGCGCTGCTCATGATCCGGAACCGCAATATTCTCCCGCTCATTCTTTTTCACTTTCTTCACAACTTCATCCAGTACGTCGGCAACGACAACAGCGACGCCTATCTGGGCATTGACCTGGCAATTCTCGCTCTGCTCGCAGCATACTGCGTCTGGCTGGCGCTCAGCCTGAGAAGAACTCCGCTTCCCGGAGCCGCGAGTCAAGGAATCAACAGCGTCCAATAAAGCTCATCTGCAACTTCAGCTCGTACATAAAAAAGCTCACTAAAAAAGGCGGGGACCCTCAGGGTCTTCCGCCTTTGATGTATTCGTTTTAGATTGCGGCGATACCGCCGCTGCTCATGCCTATTCATGCCGGATATGCTCAAACGTCTGCAGCACGATCTGCTCGACATGCGCGTCGCTAAGCGAGTAGAATACCGTCTTGCCTTCCTTGCGCCGCTTCACGATCCGCAAATTCCGCAGGTAGCGAAGCTGATGGGACACCGCCGACTGGCCCATATCCAGGATGGCCGACAGGTCGTGCACGCACAGCTCCTGGCGGGACAGGGCGTAAATCATCCGAACCCGGGTCGGATCGCCAAGCGCCTTGAACAGCTCTGCCATCTTGTCGGTTGTCGATCTCTCCGGCATTGCCGAACGGATATCATCGAGTAAAATCTCTGAGCCGCTGCAGGTGTTGTCGCATTCCTCAATTGCTGCCGGTTTCATCTGTTTCCCTCCTTAAGGCCCGATTTCTTCCCTGCTGATATTATAAGAAAAATTCTAATCGAAGCCATTTCGATGATGTTGCCGAATCCCTCTCTAGCGGTAATTTTCCTTGCAATATCAGGGAGCCGAAGCTTCGAAGTTACCCCTGCTGATATTATAAGAAAAAAACAGGGCCGCTGTCCATCGGAGTCGGAGTGCAGATCACGCCGGACTATACCGCCTTACGCCGAAAGAGCAGCAGCCCGGCAGCCAAAAAGAGCACCAGACTGCCTGGCACGACCGCAAGCAGGCTTTGAAGCGGCAGATTGAGCGCCCTATAAGCCGCTCCCCCATGCGGAAGCATGGCAAGGGCGGGCTGGACCCACGGATAATAGGGCGCATAGGCCGCCGAGCTGACGATCAGAATGCCCGGCAGCGTCAGGCTGACGGTGAGGGCCAGCGGAGCGGCGAAGCTGCTCCAGGCCTGGGAGACAGCGAGCTGCAGCGCGGCTAGCGGCAGACAGGCCAGCCAGCCGGCGGCGGCACTGCCAAGCAGAATGGACCAGGGAATGGGGGCCTCAAGCCCCATGCCCTTGCCTGTCAGAACCTCGGCGGCAGCGAACAGAACCTGGGTAGCCGCAAGCAGCAGGGCGGCCATCGTAAATTTGCCCAGGTACACGGAGGAACGCGGCACCGGTAGAGCCAGCAGCGCCTTCCAGCCGCCGTCCGCATGCTCATGACGGCACAGCACCGCCGCATACAGACCGGACAGCACCGGAAGAAACAGGAGCGCATGCAAAAGCGACATCGACGACAGAAGCGTGCTCCAATCGGGCTTCCCGCCCTCCGGCGTGGAGGACGTCAGGCCGATGGGCACCGCCACGGCGGGACTCGCCGCCGCAAGCAGCCACAGCCGGGAGCCCGACAGCTTGAGCCGCTCGGCCGACAGCATTCTCAAATAGCTGTTCGACATATCAGCTCACATCCTTCCGGCCGAAATGCACGGCTCCCGGGATCAGCAGAAGCAGGCCAAGCGCGATGCCCGCTCCGGCGAATCCTGGCCTTCCCGGCCCGCTCCAGGCGTAATAGACCCAGTTGGTCGGCACCCATTCCGGGAGCGACGTCAGGAAAGGCGACATAATGGCCGTGATGACGCCGACCGATACGGCAAGCGACTGGTTCCGCGAGACCAGTGAGAGCCACAGCTGCAGTGCCGTGAAAGGCAGGGCGGCAGCGAAGGAAGGAAATCCGGTCCGCAGCAGATCGATAACCGGAAGCTCCACAGCCGGAAACCCGAGGAGAAGTCCGAGCGCCGCCAGAAAGACGGGAAGCAGCAGGCAGGATACCGACAGCAGCATCAGAGCCAGCAGCAGCTTGGAGACGAATACCGAGATGCGGGATACCGGCAGCGCGAGCAGCTGCTTCCATGCACCGGTCTGATGCTCAATCCCCGCGATCAGCGAGCAGATCAGCGTGCTTCCCAGAAGCAGCGTCATCGGCACGAACTGCATGGTCTGTTCCAGCAGTCCCTCCCACAGATGTCCGGTATAAATGGACTTCATATAATCCAGCCGGAGGCCGAAGTTCAGCGCCTGGATAGCCATAACCCCCAAGGGACCGAGCAGCGCAAGGAGCCAGACGCCCCTTCCCCTGATCTTCAGCCAGTCGGAGGCGATCACCCGCATCATGGCGTCCCCTTCCCTTCGGTGATCTGAAGGAAGAAATCCTCCAAAGAGCGGCGCCATTCCTCCACTCTGTATACAGCATGTCCCCGCTCCACCAACGCCTTGACCAACAGGGCGACTTTCCCGTCGTCCAGTTCCGCGAGACGCAGCTCGCTGTCGCTGCGCGTGCCGGTCCAGCCGCGGCGCAGCGCTTCCTCCAATGCCCCCTCCGGCTCCGATACGCGCAGCCGGATCTCACCGGCGGAGCGCTTGCGGAGCCCCTCGATCGTGTCCTGGCAAATCATACTGCCCTGAGAGATAATCCCGACCGTTCCGGCCATCTGTTCGATTTCGCTCAGCAAATGGCTCGATACCAGCACAGTCATGCCGTACTGCTGGGGCAGCGACTGGATCAGGCTTCGTATCTCCTGAATGCCGGACGGGTCGAGCCCGTTCGTCGGCTCGTCCAGAATGAGCAGTTCAGGCTCGTTCAGCAGCGCCGCAGCAATCCCGAGCCGCTGCTTCATGCCAAGCGAGAAGCCTTTGACCGGCCGGTTCTCCTCGCCCTTCAGGGAGACGATATCCAGCACCTCCGCGATCCGCCGCTTCGGCGTCCCGAGAATGCGGCGGATCGCCTCCAGATTTTGCTCCGCCGTCAAATGGCCGTAGTAGGAAGGCGACTCGACCAGCGAGCCCACCCTCCGCAGAATGTCCAGCCGCTCTTTCCGCAAATCCCGGCCGAAGATCTCAATATGTCCCTCCGTCGGTGCAATCAGCCCGAGCAGCATCCGGATCGTCGTTGTCTTCCCCGCCCCGTTCGGGCCGAGAAACCCATAGATTTCTCCCTTTCCGATGCTCAAATTCAAATGGTCGACGGCGAGCCTGCCGCGGTATGCCTTCACCAGCTCAGTCGTTTGTATAATGGTTTCCATTACCGTTTCACCTCGGATCAAGCGTACCTCTCCGAGGTTAAATGAGCGGCGTTTCGAAGTTTAAATTTCGTTTAAATCCTGGGGGGAAGGCATCGGCAAAATATAGACGGCCGTCCCTGCGGGGCCAGTCTCCGTCTCCCGGACAAGCCCCATTCCGGACAAAAGCATATCGACGATAGCGAGGCCGATGCCGGCCCCGCCGGCCGGTGAATGCTCTCCAAGTCCGGGGCCCCGGTCGCGGATCACAATAGCCCGGACACCGCCGCGCTCTTCCGCGAAGATTCCGACATAACTCCCTGCTCCGGCATGCCGCATAATATTCTGATAGAGATTATCCAGCACCCGCCGGAACCAGGATTCGTCGATTCTCCAGATCAGCGGCCCTCCTTCAAGCCGTATCTCGGCCTCCATCCCCTCCCGGGTCCAGACCGGATACCAGGATGCCGCGCTTTCGCGCAGCAGACGCAGCACATCCTTATCCGAGAGCGCCAGCTTGATCCGGCCGCTCGCCAGCAGATTGTACTCCAGCAAATTGTCGATGAGTCCGCTTAAGTCGGCGATCCGGCGGTCCATCAAATCGATGGATTGTCTGCCCTGCGGAGTCAGCGTCTCCTTGCCTACCTCGAACAGATGGCTTCGGATGACGGTAAGCGGCGTCCGCAGATCGTGGGACAACCCGGCGATCAGCCGCTTGCGGAGCTCCTCCTCCTCCTTTTCCCGGGCCTGGCTGACCTGCAGCTCCTTCACCATGGCATTAAAGGCATCTTCCAGCAGCCCGATTTCATCCGGCTTGTCTACAGGGACAACCGCCGGCAATCCGCCGCCCTCTACAGTCATCGCCGTCTGCAGCCGGAGCAGACGTCTGCGGATGCGGGCAAAGAACAGCCAAGAGACTAAGGCGAAGACGATGAACAGCAGCGCCAGCACCACAACATAGCGGGTGTTGGAAGGGGGATTGGTATTTTTCCGGAGAACCTCCAGCGGCACGGCCATGACCATAAAGCCCTCACCCCGGGCTTCGTCATCTCCGATGAAAGCGACGATCGTCAGCGGATCACGGCTTACGCTCCGTTTCATGAAGGCAATCGCCGAGGCCGCATCCCAGGAATCAGGAATCTGGTAAGCTCCGCTATCGCCGTCCCCGCTCCCGGCAAGCCGCTTCTCCGGCTGAAGCGAGAGCCGGGTAACTCCAGCTCCGTCTACCCAGAACAGAAAGGCATACGGATACAGCCCGCCGAGCTGCCTCAGACGGGCGGTGATCAGATCCGAGGACTTGCCGGCAAGCTCCCGGGCTTCGGTATGCCACTGCTTCTCCAGCTTCGCCGTCCCGGCATATACCTCAAGCTCCCCGGAGGTCTCTTCTGCAAGACGCCTTTCCTCCAAAATGTCGGACAGGGAATAAGTGGCCACGACAAGCCCGAACACGACAGGAAGGAACAGAACAGCGGCCGCTACGATCAGCATGTACTTCGACAGCAGCGAACGCCGGAAGGCCGGCAGCCCTCTGCCGTTCCGAGCCCTCCTCATGGCTTGATCCTGTATCCGATGCCGCGGATCGTCTCGATAATTTCCGGCGCCGCCGGGTCTCGCTCCAGCTTCTCGCGCAAATACCGGATATGGACCATCAGCGTCTTGTCGCCTTCCAGATAAGGCTCGTTCCATACCGCTTCGTAGATCTGTTCCTTGGTCAGAATCTGGCCCAAATGGCGAAGCAAATAAAAAAAGATGTGGAACTGCTTGCCGGTAAGAGGAATCTCCTCTCCGCTGTCCGTATGTACAACCCGGTTCTCGTCCTCATAGACGGTAAGATGCTTCAGCACCAGTGGGGCTGAGGCCGTCTGTCCCGACCGTCTCAGCAGCACCCCGATTCGGGCCGCCAATTCATCCGGATGGAAGGGCTTGGTCAAATAATCATCCGCAAACTCCAGGCCCTGAAGCTTGTCGTCAATCGAGGTTCTCGCCGACAGCATCAGGACCGGCATGCCGGGATAGGCTTTTTTCAGGCGCTGCCCGACTGTAAATCCGTCCAGCCCCGGAAGCATGACGTCCAATACAGCCAATTGGCAGCCCTCCGCTTCGGAAGCGGCATTCTCGCCGCTTCGCAGCCAGCGGACCGTATAGCCGCGTTCCTCCAGATCGCGGCAGACAGGGCCGGCAATCTGCCGGTCATCCTCCACGTACAGCAATGTGGCCATAACATAACTCCCCTTATCAACAGACTAGATCGCCATAAACCGCGGCGGAGGCTCCGGCATCGGACGGCCGAAAAGATAGCCCTGCGCCAGCCCGATGCCAAGGCCCCGGCAGAATTCGAATTCCTCGCGCCGCTCGATACCCTCCGCCAGCACCTGGCCGCCGAAGCGTAAGGACTTCTCCACGATCTCGCGGATCGACTCCTGCTTGCTGCGTTCCTTGTCGCATAGACTGATTAAATCGCGGTCAATTTTGACGTAATCCGGGCGCAGCCGCTCCATCACCTCCAGGGTGGCGAAGCCGGAACCGACGTCGTCAAGAGCCACATGAACGCCATGCTGCCGGTACTCCGAGAAGATTGCGCTCAGATGCCCGATGTCGCGGATCATCTCCGTCTCGACGACTTCGAATACGAAGTCCTCCGGCCGCAGGCCGCTGCGCTGAATCGTATCGAACGAATGAGCAAGACAGTATTTGGGATTATTAATGGTTGAAGGCAGAAAATTGATAAACCTCTTCATCCCGTCCGGAAGTATCCGGCTGGATTCGATGGCGGACACAAGCGCCGCCCGGTCCAGAACGGAATGATAGCCGCTCCCTCTCGCCACTTCAAACAGCGTGTAAGGCTGGAAGCAGGGGCCGCCCGGAATGGGACGAAGCAGAAATTCGAACCCGACGATATGCTCGGCTGAATTCACGATCGGCTGCATATAGCTGCAGAATTCCTTGTTGATGATGACATCGATCAGGGCATGGTTGACGATGCGAACCCGCAGCTGGGAAAGAGATACCCATCGTTCCGCCGGTTCATGCCGGTGCTTCCCTTTCAGACATACCGTGATAGACTCCGCGTTCTCCCTTTCCTCCAGCAGATCGACGATGGACAGAATTTGGTCGCGGGACCGGTACGGGATTACATACTCGCTGCCGTTCATGATGTCGCAATGAAATCCGGCACCCTGCATGGCGTTCTCAAGGCAGGGCATAACCGGCCTGACTTTCATCATTCCCTCATCCTCCATCGGGGTGATGGGATAACAATCGCTGCAATGCATGGGCGTCCTCCTTGGGAGCTGTATAATACCGATAATGCCGTTATTATACCAGCTTTTCCCCGGGGAATCAGGAAACGTATGGAAAAACAGCCCTGCCAACCGGGACTTGAGCCGCTGCCTGCCGCAGCTAGTCCAGGTCTTTTGCGAAAGACTCCGGAGAACAAAAAAGTGCCTGCAAAAACAGGCCAACCAGAAGTTTCTGGCTGACCTGATCTAACGAAGCGCTCCTTGGCTGCCGCGCCTCCTGTATATAGGCTCCGAGTTTATTTGATAGCTGAAGCCGTCTCCTTCTCCCATACCTCATGCTGGGCGTTCTTGCCGGTATACTCGATCCGTGTCGGAGCAAGCTCCAGGATCACATAATCAGGATCATCCGGTCCGCTGAACCAGCGCTCCAGATCCTTGCTCCACACCTTGCCGCGAAGCGATTCGTCCTTGGTGACGGAAGCCCGGGCCTCAATCCCGACAACGTCCTTCGTGCCCCCGGCTTCAAAGCCGAGCAGCAGGTAGACATTTGGATTATTCTGAAGCTCTTCCACCTTATGCGTCTTGCGGTCGGTCGCCAGCATAATCTTCAGGCCGTCATGAAAAATAGCCATATAACGCACCTTCGGCTTATTGCCGGCTTCAATCGTGGCAAAGGAACCAAACTTATTGTCGTCAAGCGCCTGCATAATGCGCTGCTCTAGTTCTTTCTTATCCATCTTATGTCCCGTCTCCTTTCTGTGCCAAACCCATCTGCTCTAGGCGAGGACTGCCGATACTTGTTAATGTACCCGCTCGGGGAAGAATGAATCCGGGGAGAAAGCTATTCCCGTTTTTTTGCAGCTCCTGAAAGGGTAAGGTACACTTAGGAGATTCAGAATGATTGACGTTGTAGCCGGGAGGAATGTTATGAACCAGCAGAGTGGCGAACCCATCTTGCATACTGCGCTATTGCAGTTTATTTTCCCTTTCTCGATCACTAAGGGACAGGGTCCGAGGCTTGCGGAAAGATTGGGCCGGGACGGATTCACCCCCTTTTTCCTGGATCGCAAAGAACTGCAGCATGAATATTACGGGGACGGCTACTGCGTATCCCATGAGCACATGGAGCGCTCCTACATGCCGTTCGCCGCACATGTGCTGTTTCCGAGAAAAGGACAGGACCATGACACCTTCCGCCGCTTTTCCCGGGTGAATGGGCTTGAATGCACGATGGAGCTGACCCAGTGCCGCATTCCCTTTCAGGTGCTGTCGACCGATGTGTTCATCTGCCCGTTTCAGCTTGGTTTTGTCACGGTGCGCACCCGAATTGAGGGAGACCGGATTCCTCTTAAGCATGTCCTGGAATTCGCCGATCGTTTCCGTTCCCTGGAAAATGTGACGGAAGCAGACGCCGCCTGCCGCATCGTCTGCGAAGACAAGTCATTCGAACAGATGGAGGATTTCGTGTTCCGGAATTTGGTGAAGGGGCTTGAGGATTTTCTTGACCAGTCCGATCTGGACGGCGCTTACTTCGAGACGCTGCCATTCTTCGTGGATGAGCGGATGATGGTGCAGGCTTTCTATGGATTGGAAGATGGCGCGGAGATTGATCCGCAGACCTGCTACCGCGCTTCGCAGCTGGACGGCATGACGCAGGACGGCAGCCCGTATACAAGCGCGAGCAGCGCAGAATATATCGAGGATTACTGCCGGGACCACCGCTACAGCCGCTGGGGGCCGGACACCTACTATATGACGAACGAGCAGACCTTCTGCTGTCTCAGCCGGTCCGGTCCCGAAATCTCTCTCAAGCTGGCGAACCAGATGTACGGGGAATATTATTACGGTCTGCTGCTCAGCCTTTTTCATAAAATCGTTCTGCTCAAGCTGGCCAATGTCCATTCGAGGCTGCGCATCGAGCGCGACAATGAAGAAATTCAGGATCTCATCTATTACATTAACAAGTTCTCGGCCAAGTTCTATTTCGTGGAGCTTATTTCACAGACGCAGGGGCGCGAAATCTTCTACCAGCTTCGAAAAGTATACGGCAACGACGAGCTGTTCGAGGAAGTGAAGCAGACGCTGGCGGACCTGTTTCAGTATCAGGAGAAGTTTCAGGCCAAGCGCCGGGACAATCTGCTCATGATTTTGACCGTTTTCACGGTCGTCAGCGGCATATACGGCATGAACCAGGTCATCGACGACCTGAAGGGCAGCATCGACTGGAGCAAAATGAGTCACTACTCTCTCTTCGAATACCTGGCGCTGTTCCTGACCTTTAGCGGCATCACGGTCAGCGCCATCCTGACGATCCGTGAGCTCTGGGGCAGCATCAGATCCCGTCTCCGCCGCAGAAAATTCGAGTAGCGGGTAAGAGCAAGAGTAATTAGGGCTTCGCCAGCTGTCCAAGAACCGCCGCAGAGCTCGTCCTGTGCCGAATGCGGAGCGGACGGAGACACCTCCGCTTGATCACGTCCGGCCCGCCGTTCCTTCTGACCGCGTCGCGGTTGGACCGCCCAATTCCAGTGCCGGGCATCAAGCGGGAGGCGCCGGGACATGCAGAGAAACAGCCTGTTTCCGGCAAATTTCGCCCGTCATAAGGCCTTGACGGGGTCCCCGCCCACTGGACAATTCCCGAGTCCTGCGTCTATAATACCCGTAAGCAGCAGAAGAAATGCCCGGAACTTCATATGAACCAGGGGTGCTGGAATAACGGCCGGCTGAGAGTGTATCCCGCAAAGATACTGACCCTTATACCTGATCTGGATAATGCCAGCGTAGGAATGACATCGCCGTGCAGCCCGCCTTGCCAAGGCAGCCGCACCTCATGCGCTCAGCCGCGTCCCGCCGTATCCAGGGACGCTTTTTTGTCGTTTCGGGGGGAGAACCGTCTGCTTGAAAGCTTTCGGGACCGCGATTAACGGTCCCAAGACAGATATAAAGGAGAGAAGCACTGTGATGGGGATCAACAAATGGTTAAGACCGGCTCTGGCCGGCCTGCTCGTACTTGCCGTATCGGGCTGCGGAGCAGGGAATAACGCAGGAGGCACTGACAAAGCCGGAGAAGATCAGGCCTCGCCGTCTGCCAGTTCCGCAGCATCGGCGGCCGCTTCGCCAGCCGTAAGCGCCAAGGTGAAGGTCGCGCTCGACTGGACGCCGAATACGAATCATACCGGACTGTACGTGGCCAAGGAGCTCGGATATTATCAGGAGGAAGGCCTGGATGTCGAGATCGTTCAGCCGGGCGAGGCCGGTTCGGACACGATGGTCGCATCCGGGGAAGCCGCCTTCGGCGTCGGCGCCCAGGACAGCCTGACGCTGGCCCGTATTCAGGGCGTGCCACTCGTCTCCATCGCAGCCATCATCCAGCATAATACCTCCGGCTTCGCGGCTCCGAAGGACCGGAACATCAAGTCGCCCAAGGACTTCGAGGGCAAAACCTACGGCGGCTGGGGCTCGCCGGTAGAAGAAGCCGCGATGAAGGCCATCATGGACCCCGAAGGCGGAGACGTGAAGAAGGTCAAGCAGGTTACGATCGGGGAAGCCGATTATTTCACAGCCGTCAAACGCGACATTGACTTCGCCTGGATCTTCTACGGATGGACAGGCATTCAAGCCGAGCTCCGGAACGAGCCGCTCGATATGCTGTACCTGAAGGATTATGCGCCGCAGCTCGATTACTATACGCCGGTGCTGACGACCAGCGAGAAGGAAATCGCCGATCACCCCGAAGTGGTGAAGGCCTTCCTGAAGGCGACGTCGAAGGGCTATCAGTACGCGATCGACCATCCGAAGGAAGCGGCGGACATCCTGATCAAGGCGGTGCCGGATCTGGACGCCGATCTCGTGCAGGCGAGCCAGAAATGGCTCAGTCCGAAATACAAGGATGATGCCTCCCGCTGGGGCGAGCAGAAGGCCGAGGTATGGAAGAATTATGCGGACTGGATGTACGGGCTGAAGCTGCTCGATCAGCCGCTGGAATCTTCCAAGGCGTTCACGAATGATTTTTTGCCGGACGGACAGTAAGATTGCCCTTTGCTTAGATTCCATACAACCGAAAGGAAGAGATAATTATGGCAAGCACACTGCTGAGCATTCAGGTCATTCCGAAGACGCCGGGAGGCGAAGATTCGATCCCCTATGTGGACACAGCGATTGAGGTCATTCAGCGCTCCGGCGTGAAGCATCAGGTGAACGCGCTGGAGACGACAATGGAAGGCGAGCTGCCGGAACTGCTGGAGATCGTGAAGGAGATGCAGGAAGCGCTGATTGAAGCCGGCTGCCCGAGCGTCATCTCCCAAATCAAAATCGCCCATTATCCGAGCGGAATCAGCATGGACGGGCTGACGGAGAAATATCGTCCGTGAATTCCCTTTGGAATAAAATCTGGCCGCCGCTGCTGACGGTCATTCTGTTCCTTGCACTGTGGCAGCTGTCGGTCTCCTGGTTTCATATTGAAAAATGGATCCTGCCTGCCCCCTCCGATCTTTGGAAAGAGGCGTCGGCAGGCTCCGCTTCGCTCAGGGGCCATATGCTGGCAACGCTGCGGCTGACCCTCATCGGCTTCCCGATCGGCGTGCTGATCGGCATCCTTGCGGCCATGATACTCTATCTGTTGCCCGGTCTGTCGCGGGCGTTCTACCCGCTGCTCATTCTGAGCCAGAACGTGCCCATCGTCGCGCTCGGTCCGCTGCTCGTCATCTGGTTCGGCTTCGGCCTGCTGCCGAAGGTGATTCTCATCACGCTGGTCTGCTTCTTTCCCGTCGCCGTTGCCGGCCTGGGCGGACTGGCCCAGACCGACCGGGTCATGCTGAACTACATGAAGATGGCCGGCGCCTCGCGGTGGCAAATATTCGCCAAGCTTGAGCTGCCGCACTCGCTGCCCTCGCTCTTCTCGGGCATCAAAATTTCTGCAGCCTATGCCGTGACCGGCGCGGTCGTCGCCGAGCTGGTCGGCTCCGGCGAAGGGCTCGGCTATTACATGCAGCTGCAGAAGGCGGCCTACCGCACAGACCGCATGTTTCTCGCCATTATTCTGATCGTTCTGCTCAGTCTTCTGCTGTTCGCCGCCGTCGCCTTGCTGGAGAAATGGCTGATCCGCTGGAAGCCCCGCAAGCATGAATAGACGTCAGATCCTGGGAGCCATGAAAGGAGCGGCCTTATGAAACCCATGAATACACCCGGCTCCGGCGTCCCTGAGCCGGCCTCTCAATCGCCCGCTCTGGACGTATCCGGCGTCTCCAAATCGTTCCGCCATAAAGGACAGAGCCTAAAGGTCTTGGACAACGTCTCCCTGACGGTCGGACGCCAGGAGTTCGTGTCGATCGTCGGGCCTTCCGGCTGCGGCAAAAGCACACTGCTCCAGATCATCGGAGGATTGATCCGGCCGGATTCCGGCTCGATCTCGATGAGCGGCAAGCCCGTCACTGGCGAGAGAGGCGGCATCAGCTATATGCCGCAGCAGCCGGCGCTGCTGCCGTGGCGCAGCGTCGAGGACAACGTCATTCTCGCCCGCGAGCTGAAAGGCGCGGCGAGAGGCGAAGCCCGCGAGGAAGCGCGGCGCTGGCTCGCGAAGGCGGGTCTCGGCGGATTCGAAACCGCGTATCCGCACACGCTGTCGGGCGGCATGCAGCAGCGCGCCGCCTTTCTCCGCGCGCTGCTGGCGCCCCAGGAGCTTATGCTCCTGGATGAGCCGTTCAGCGCGCTCGACGCTCTGACCCGCAGCGACATGCAGCGGTGGCTGCTGGAGCTGTGGGAGGAGAACCGCCGCTCCGTGCTGTTCATCACGCACAGCATCGAAGAGGCGCTGCTGCTCTCCAGCCGGATCTATGTCTTCTCCGGCAGGCCAGGCACGATCCTGCATACGGTCGAGGTGCCCTTCCCCCGGCCGCGCCGCGACGAGATTACGGAGCATCCCGAATTCCTGCGGCTGAAGCGCCAAATGTCGGAATGGATGCGCGAGGAGCAGGCGAAG
>RCUS01000381.1_pt1 | contig 30587 bp, 26 predicted proteins | sample 2166221 | NCBI WGS metagenome assembly RCUS01 (sample SAMN09932758, study PRJNA488358) | compost metagenome | isolation source: compost soil in cyclohexanecarboxylic | place: Germany: Experimental Botanical Garden
AGTACCGACAGCGGAGTACTGGCGGACGGGGGTTCAAATCCCCCCGGCTCCACCAAATTATCATCTAAAGACGTCCACGGACGTCTTTTTTTGTGCCTGAAATTCAGCAAAACCCTGGCGTCCATGAGCCGCGATTCCGCCCGCAACACTACCGCTCAGAATACGCAGCAAAATCCGTGTACCCCCTTTCCCCACGCCGTGTGTAATACGCTGATCGGTCCGCTTCCGCCAACGGCCAGTCATGCTTGAGACGCTCCACCAGGTCCGGGTTTGCGATGTAGGGTCTGCCGAAGGCGATCAGGTCCACCAACCCGGTGTCGAGCGCATCCTGCGCGCTCTGGCGGTCAGTGAATCCGCCGCACCAGATGATTTTTCCGGGGAACGCCGCTCGAACCTTGGCCAGCAGCGCGTGATCGAGGTGACGCGATTTGAACTCGGCAACCTCCATATTCGCTTCCGGCATCAGTTCGTAGACCAGATGCAGGTAGGCGACGCCGAGGCGGCCCAGTTTATCGGCAACGTACAGCAAGGTTTCTTCAGTCAGAGGGTCCGCCGGAATCCCGTTGAACTTGCCGAACGGCGACAGGCGGACACCCACGCGCCCAGGCCCCAACTCACGCACCGCCGCTTCAACCACTTCCATCAGGAACCGTGTGCGGTTTTCTACGCTACCGCCGCCGAAGCAATCTGTGCGCGTGTTGAGCACCGAGTTCATTAACTGTTCGAACAGGTAACCGTTGGCTGCGTGGATTTCGACTCCGTCAAATCCAGCCTCCCGCGCCTGGACGCAGGCTTGGGTAACGGTGCCGACCAAGGCAAACACTTCTTCCGTCCTCAGGCGTCTTGGCTGGCCTGCGGGCATATAGCCCAACGTGCCATCCGGGCCGTGGGCAAACACTTGCGAATCCGCCCTTTCCTCGGTGACGCCCCATGGCGCTTCGCCGTTGGGCATGAGCGATGGATGGGCCATCCTGCCGACGTGCCAGAGTTGCGAGAATATCGTGCCGCCTTTGCGGTGAACCTCATCGGTCACCAGACGCCAGCCCTGCCGCTGGTCCTGCGTGTAGATGCCGGGGGTCAGCGCGTAGCCGTTGCTGGATGGTGCAACGTCAGTTGCCTCGGTCACGATCAGGCCGGCGCTGGCCCGCTGCCCGTAGTAGGTGGCCATCAACTCGTTCGGGATGTCACCCTCGGAGGTCCGTGTGCGAGTCATCGGCGCCATGACGATGCGGTTCGTCAGCGCAACGGTGCCGCCAACCAATTGGGAATCAAACAGGTCTATCATGGATTTTCCTTCAGGTCGGATCGGATCGGATCGGAAGGAAAATGTACTTTTCGAAAGTCGCCCCCTCTACACACCGTTTGGTCAGTGGTTGCAAATGAAGACGATCAATAGACTCCCCGGCTTGCCAGTCGAACGTGCGCTAGGTGTCCTTTCCGGACGCTGGAAAGCGGTCATCCTTCATGTCCTGCTGGACGGCCCGCAACGCACCTGTGATCTGGAAAAGCGCATCGCCGGCATTTCCCAGAAGGTGTTGATCGAGCAGCTGCGAGCGCTTGAGGAACATGGAATGGTGAGCCGGCAACCCAGCGCCGAGGATCGCCAAGGCATCGAATACCTGCTCACCCCGCTTGGCGAAAGCTTGCGGCCCATTCTGGAGTCCCTCATTGATTGGGGAACCCATCACGCCAGAGAGCTCGACGAGGTACATCGGCTGCTGCCATGCAGTGCTGTGGTTCGAGATCGAACTGGCTGAATGTTTGGAAAGGATCTGTGAGCCGCTCCGGGCTCACCCTCTGGCGCGATGACGCAAGCGCGAGTAAGAGATCAGCATGCTGGTCAGCTCTTGTGTGACCTGGGTGAAGGGTGACACTCGACGGCTGATCAGGCACACCTCATTCGACTCCAGCGGCTCGCGAATCGAAATGCTGATCAGCGACGAGGAAAACAGCTTCATGCCGGGCAGCATCCCGGGCTCAATGGTCAGGTAGTCCGTCTCGGAAATGATGTGCAGGATTTCCAGCAGCGACTCGGTGGTGATCGCGATCTTTGGCGGCGGCAAACCCTGGGCTCTGAACAGCTCGACCAGATGATTTTCCGCACTGCCGACGACCCCGGCCGGGCGGACACTTATCCACTGACAATCAGCGAGGTCGTGCACTGAGCGAGCACCCGCAAGCGGATGTCCCTTGCGCGCAATCACGCTGGACTTCGAGCTGTAGAGCCGCTCGATCTGCAGGTCGATATCGCAAACGTTGGAGCTCAAGGGGCACATCACGAAATCGAGCCGGCCAGCGCGAATCATCTCGATCAGCATCTTCGTCTTGCCACTGGCGACATGCAGCTGCACCTTTGGAAATCGGCGGGTAAAACTGCTGAAGACCGGCATCAGGCACGCCGCCAACGGCTCCACGGTGACACCCAATGCGATCTGCCCTTCGGGCAGGCCATTCCACTGTCGGACGTCTTGAACCGCGCGATCGCAATCCAGAATGATCGAGCGCGCCCGGGGCAGGAAAACCTTGCCGGCCAGGGTCACGCTGATGCCTTGATTGGAGCGCACGAGCAAGGTGACGCCCAGTTCCTTTTCCAGACTTTGAATCGACTCTGTCAACGTGCTTTGCGCAACGTCCAGCTCTCGCGCTGCCGAACGGAAACTGCCCATGTCGACCACCGAGCAGAAGGCGCGCAGCTGGATCAGCTTCATGAAGCACGGCCTCTGGGACGGCTATAGGCACGGTCGCAGATGACCGGGACTTTTTCGGTTTTACTCATGGGGCTTTCTCAAAATTCATTAGATGTATACGATTGAATCGTACGCGATAGATAAATACTCAAGCAAAGTCCTGATGATGTCAAAGCTCGTGTTAAGTCTTGGCGACGAGTGGTGGCGCAAACGGGATGGGCGGAAAAGCCGAAGATGATCGCTTTTTCCGTTCTATTCGGCACCTGACCTCGCCTATAAAATCAGGCCCGTCAGATAGTTACTGTCGTTTGTACTATTTGAACTTCGATAATCCCGTGAAAAGTTATAACTAATAGCAGTTTCCATTAAAGGGGCTCTACGTGTGACTTCGCGCCTGAGGAATCTGCATGCCCAAAAACAACAAACAACTTTCCCTTAGCAGACGCAAATTTTGCGGCGCTGCTGCCGTGACCTGCGCGGCAGCTCCCCTAGGGCTACTCGGCTTCTCAATCAAGACTGACGCTATGACCAATAATCAAAAAACAACAAATAGTGCTTCCACCGAAATACGTCCCTTTCATTTCAGCGCCCCGGAGTCAGAACTTTCAGAGTTGCGCAGACGCATACAAGCAACAAGATGGCCGGACAAGGAAATAGTTAACGACTCATCGCAAGGCGTACAACTTGCGACGATTCAAAAACTGGCCAGACACTGGGCGACAAAGTACGACTGGCGTGTAATTGAATCGAAAATAAACGCAGTTCCCAACTTCATCACCCGGATTGATGGCCTGGATATACATTTCATCCATATCCGCTCCAAACACGAAAATGCACTGCCGCTGCTCATGGCGCACGGCTGGCCTGGATCGGTGATCGAGCTGATGAAAGTCATCGGTCCGCTCACCGATCCTGAGTCGCACGGAGGCAACGCCGCCGATGCGTTCAGCCTGGTCATTCCATCGATGCCGGGTTACGGCTTCTCGGAGAAACCGACCGAGGCCGGTTGGAATCCTGTTCGTATCGCCGATGCCTACATCGAGTTGATGAAGCGCCTCGGCTACACCCGGTATGGGGCGCAAGGTGGCGACTGGGGCGCTATCGTCGTCGACCTGATGGCTGCAAAGGCGCCACCTGGCCTGATCGGTATTCACTCGAACATGCCTGGCGTGATTCCGCCTGAACTGGATGCGGCATTGTTCCGTGGCGACCCGGTCCCGAGTGGTCTTTCCGGGGAAGAGAAACTGGCGGCCGATCAACTCGCCAACACCTACAAGCACATCGGCTACGCAATCATGATGGGCGACAGGCCTCAGTCGCTCACCGGTATCACCGACTCACCCGTAGGTTTGGCGGCGTTCATGCTTGATCACGACCCTAAAAGCTACGAGATGATCGCGCGCTCCATCGACGGTCATCCGGAAGGCCTCACACCCGATGACGTCCTCGACAACATCACGCTGTTCTGGTTGACCAAGACTGCCCTTTCCTCGGCTCGGCTCTATTGGGAAAACAAGTCGACCTTCTTCGCCGTCAAGGGCGTCAACATCCCGGTGGCGGTCAGCGTGTTTCCCGATGAACTGTATACGGCGCCGAGAAGTTGGTCGCAGCAGGCATATCCCAAGCTTGTGCATTACAACAGGCTTCCCAAAGGCGGGCACTTTGCTGCATGGGAGCAGCCAGCGCTTTTCTCGCAGGAAGTCCGGGCCGGGTTCAAGACCCTGCGCTAAGCGCGCCAGCTCTTAGCATCGATACCTGATTCCTGTTGGCTAAGTATCAGGATGGCGGGTGGGCCAATCCACCCGCTTCTACCGTTCGTCGTCGAGGCGAAAAATAATCTTTGACATCGTTGGGGGTTTGGCAGAATATTAATCCATCGCATGCGATCTAATCGAAAGCAACCAACAACATAAACCCGTTGCCGTTTGGAGATTCAACCATGAACACCGCAAGCACCTACACCCTCTTCAATACCACCGCTCGCGCTGCCCAAGGTCACAACGGCAACAACTGGGTCACTGCAGCAGACGATTGATAAACCGTTTTCCACACCAAGCATATCGCATACGATGTAATCGTATACACTACAACTCTTAAGGAATCACCCCATGAGCAAGATCGAAAAAGTACTGGCCACTGGCAAAACCCACACCACCTTCAGCAGCGCCGGCAAAACCTCACGCGGTCACAACGGCACCCTCGACATCGAGTTGTCGTCCCCCGGTTCCGCCCAACCGTCCCATGTATTCGCCGCTACCCAGCCGCACCCGAAAGCCGAGCAATTGTTCGCCGGCGCATGGTCGGCCTGCTACACCGCAGCGGTTGGCCTGGTTGCCGCCGAGCGCAACATCGCACTGCCCGCAGACCTGTCCGTCGACATCGAAGTGGACCTGGGCCAGACTGGTCCGGCCTACTTCCTTCAGGCCCGACTGACCCTGCGCGTACCGGGGCTGGCACACGATGTCGCGACCGAACTGGCACACATCGCCGATTCCATCTGCCCGTACTCGAAAGCGACACGCGGCAATATCGACGTAGCCCTGAACGTTATTACGGCTTAATACATCGCATGCGATGTTAGCGTACACGTAGCACATAATTGAAAAACCTGAGGGAATCATCATGAGCAAAATCGAAAAAGTACTGGCCAGCGGCAAAACCCACACCACCCTGAGCAGCGCCGGCACTACCTCGCGCGGTCATAACGGCAACCTCGACATCGAACTGTCGTCCCCGGGCAGCGCCACACCGGCACACGTGTTCACCGGCGTGCAGCCGCACCCGAAAGCCGAGCAACTGTTCGCCGGAGCGTGGTCGGCCTGCTACATCGCGGCGGTGGGTCTGGCTGCACAACAACTGAAGGTGACGCTGCCGGCCGATACCGCTGTCGACATCGAAGTCGATCTGGGCCAGACCGGCGCGGCCTACTTCCTCCAGGCCCGACTGACCCTGCGCGTGCCGGGCCTGTCACACGAAATCGCGACCGAACTGGCGCACAACGCCGATGCCATCTGCCCGTACTCCAAGGCAACACGCGGCAACATTGATGTCGCCATCAACGTCCAGACCGCGTAACGCAGTCCACGGCCGGTCCACCAGGGTGTTTCCCGGTGGACCGGCCGTCGGCTTTACCGGCCGGTTACACGTGGACATTGAATGGCAAAGGTCTGAGCACTTCCGACACCATCGCATGCGATGTATAGTCCGAGCTTGCAACCCATCCGTCTTTGCCCAGAGAGAACGCGCATGAAACCCACCGAAAAGACATCCGCCCTCGACCTGAAGCTCTCCGACTTCCTGTGCTTTGCGGTCTATTCCTCCAACCTCGCCTTCGGCAAGGCGTACAAGCCAATGCTCGAACGGCTCGGCCTGACCTACACGCAATACATCACCCTTGTGGCGCTGTGGGAACAAGACGACCAGACCGTTGGCAGCCTCGGTGAAAAGCTGTTCCTCGAATCCAACACCCTCACGCCGATCCTGAAAAAACTCGAAGCGATGGGTTACCTGCTACGCCAGCGCGACCCGGAAGACGAACGCCAGGTGCGGATCAGTCTCACAAAAGAAGGTCGAAAACTGCGCGGAGAACTGACCGAAGAAGGCTTCCCGCAAACCGGTCTTGATCCTGAGGATTTCGTACTAATGCAGCAGGCGATTGTGAAGCTGCGCAACAACCTCATCCGGACAACCAAAGACCGTCACGACGCGGAGTAAAAGGCTTCCCTAGCTCAGACGAAAGTCGCTCAAGTCAATCGACACCATCAACCGCTCCCGCAGTGGCTGCAGATTTTCGTCGCGCAGATAAGCTCTGCGCCGCGTCGGGAAACGCAGGCCTTGAGCCTCGACGTAATCACTCACGTATTGAGCAGCGGCAAACCCGCCGGCGATATCGACGTGGTAGTCATGGCGGCGCAGCAGAAAGTCGTCGCTGAAGTAGAAATCCTGGAAGCGACTGTGACTGGCGATGTGTTCTGGAAACTCGACCCGCAGCCCGTGCCAAATCTCCTGGCCTTCGTGCCAAGGCTCGATCTCGCTCACATTGAAGCCGGGCAGCGCCATGAAAAACGGCGTCGTCAGGTACGTCCACATCGCATAACCGCTGAAATACGCGCGATGCAACGGGTCCCAAGGCGTTTCCATGCCATGCCCGGCGAATGCCTCGCGAGGGTTCAGCCGTTCGCGCACGATTTCGCCTTGCGTGGTTTCGATAGCGATGTAATCAGCCCGGAATGCCGTGCGCCAATCAGGATTGCCGAAAGGCGTAACCGAAGCCTGTTGCTGGTGCAGGCTGACGGTCATCTCGCGGGGCATCGTGTCTTGCACCACACCTTTGATCCCCCACAACTCGCCGCCCGAAACGATGGTGGCGTTGAGCGTGGTGAAACGGTTCCAGCGCTCCAGGCCGCCATGGGCGTCGAGGATTTTTTGCAATAGATCGCTCATGGGTACTGGCTCCGACAGGATTGGCATTCATCAGAGAATACGCCTTGGCATCACCGGCAAACTGCTTGCCCAATAAAAAAGGCACTGACGGTTTATCGCCAGTGCCTTTTTCTACCGCAATGAAGTATCAGCGCGACAACATGAAGGTGTCGTACTCAAGGTCTTCCAGCGCCGTGGACAACCGGTGCAGCCCAAGCAACACACAGACCAGCAACGAAAGGGTAAAGCCGTAGCCGAAGAAGCTCGGGCCAAGGTGCATGCTGAGCAGGGTCAACCCTGCGTTCAACACCGCGAAGATCACGCACAGTTCCAGCACTACGGCGCGCTTGTCGAGGTAGAAGAAGACGTTGAGCAACGCCATGAACACCACCTGGATGCTCACCCCGATCAGGTCGATGTAGAACAGCGGCAGGTAGTAACTGGAGATCCCCAGCCAGTCCAGCAAGCGTGGCGCGAACAGGAACAACAGCACCACGGTCAGCCCTTGCACCTTGCAGATTTCCAGCAGGCCCTGGCGGATCGACAGGGTCATTTCGGTTTTCAGCGAGCCGATGTGCTGCAGGGTTTCACCCTCGCGAACGGCCCGGAACAGTCGGTCATACCACTCGGCGAAATCGGTTTCGATGCGCACCAGGAACACCGCCATCCCGGGAATGATCGCCAGGTACGCGAGGAAGATCGGCAAGTCATACAGGATCGAGGCGCGCAACGGGCCGACGACGACGTTCGAAGTGCCGGGGTTGAACCAGAAGATGAACTTGTCGATCCAGATGCCAAAGTTATAGAAAAACCCGGTCACCAGCAGGCTGACAAACACTTGGCGGCGCTCAAGGAAATCGAAGGCCACCAATTTCTCGGCACGGTATTCGCGCAGGATGTCGTAGAGAAACAGGAACAGCAGCGTGCTGTGCCCGATCAACAACGCCAACAGCAGGCCCGCTATCCCCAGGAAGCTCAGCAGGTATGCGCTTATGACCATCAGCGTGTAGCCCACCAGCATCACCAGCAGGATGCGGTTATAGGCTTTCATCCCCGAGAGGAAGATGATCACCATCCACAGGTTGCACAGCACCACGAAGTTCGCCAGCACCAGCAACCGGTACATCAGCGGCTGATCGAACAACACGCTCAGCACAACGATACCCAGCAACCCGGCACCAATGGTGACCAGCAACAGCACACCCACCAGATTGGGCAGGATCTGATCGTACTTGTGCTCGAACAGACGGTCGGAAACGAACCGGGTGAAAAACAGTTGCAAGCCGCCCGTGAGGATCAGCGAACTGGCCATCAGGTACGTCACCGTCACCAGGAACTGCCCCACCAGCGTATTGGGCACGACACGGCTCAGGCTGATGATCCCCACCAGCATCACGCTGATGATCGACAGCACCCAGGGACCGGAGCTGATCAGCCCGGCATAAACGTAGGCATGCAAGGTCGCGGTGTAGGAATCGCGCGACAGGATCTTGCGGAGTTCGAAGCCAATCCCGGCCATTTAACTGTTCTCCATGGCGGCTTGATACAAGTCGCGATAACGCTGCAGCATCAAGGCTTCGGTGTAATAACGATTGACCCGTAGCAAGCCGCTGGCCTGAGCGGCCTGCCAGCGTTGCGGGCTGCGCAACAGTTCAAGGATCGCCACGCTGGTGGCTTGCGGGTCGGCAATCGCGACCACTTTGCCGGCCAAACCGAGGTCACGATCTTCGGCGCTACCGCCTTCGATCAGCTCGCGACACGAACCCACGTCACTGCTGACCACCGGCGTGCCGGCGGCCCAGGCTTCGAGAATCACCAGCGGTTGCGCCTCGCTGATCGAGGTCAGCACCATCAGGCCCAGTTGCGGCAGAATCTCCTGAATGCGCTGGAAGCCGAGGAAATGCACCTTGCCCTCCAGCCCCAGACTGGCCATCAGGCTGCGGCATTCGCTGACGTATTCCGGGTCTTCCTCTTCCGGTCCGACGATCCAGCCTTCGGCCTCGGGCATGGCGCTGATCACGCCGCGCATGGCCCGCAGAAAGGTCTTCACGTCCTTGATCGGCACCACACGCCCGATCAGCCCCACCACCGGCGCAATGCCTGGCGCACGGGATTCGAGCGCGGCGGTCCACTGCGGCAAATCGATGCCGTTGGGAATGACCCGGGTGCGGACCGGGTCAGCGCCGTCCTTGATTTGCCGCTGACGGTTGCCGTCATACAGCGAGATGATGCTGTCGGCGCTGTTGTACGTCAGCTGACCGATGCGCTCGAAGAAGCGCACCCACAAGGTACGGATGTAACCCGAACCAGCGTCGAGGCTGCGGTTGAGCGCCTGCCCTGAACTCTCGGCGATCCAGCTGGCCTGGGCCAGGTCGATCTTGCGTTCCTTGGTGTAGATTCCGTGCTCGCTGAGCAGGTAAGTGCAGTTCCAGCGTTGCTTGAGGATGCAGCCCAGCAACCCGGCGTAACCGGTGGAAATCGAGTGCAGCACCCGCGCCCGCGGCATGCGTCGCGACGCCTCGGCGAGCATCAGCAACGGCGACTGCATCGAGCGCAGGGTCCAGAAATAGTTGATGAACGACGGGTCGGCACAATGCAGGCGATAACCTTCGCTCAACGCCTCCCAACTGGCGCGGCTGCGCAGCACGTCGTCGAGGGTCAAACGGCCTTGGGCAATGCTGTCGAGCAGGCTTTCGCCCAGCGCTGGTTCCGGTGCATCCGGGTGATGCAGGAAGCGATACAAATCCTGCAACTGCTGCAGGTCGGCCTCGCGCGGCGTGCCCCTGGTGTCGGTCGGATGGGTCGCGTCTTCGAGGAAGACTTCCTCGATGTGCAACACATTGGACGGTACTTGATAGCGTCGCTCGCCATACGCCGAGCGTTGTCCTCCGATGAACATCACCGAGAACGTCACCTCGGGCAAACCGAGAATCATCTGGTGAATCCAGCTCGACACGCCACCGCGCACATAAGGCCAGGTGCCTTCGAGCAGCAGGCAGATGTCGGCCAGCGGCGCCTCTTCCTTGTGACTCATGTCCAGCTCCTCACCAGGTCAGCGAAGGGTGGGCGCTGACGGGTTTTCTCCGGAAGGCTGGCGAGCAACCCTGGGATTTCGTGGTAACGACCGGCCTCGAACGCGAGCTCGGCGTGGAACGGCAGAATCTGCGCCGCGCCCATGCCGTTTTCCTGAGCCTGGGTCAGCAGCACTTCGGCGCGCTCGATGTCACCGCGCTCCAGGGCAATGCGCCCGGCCAGCAGAAACAGCTCACCGCCCTCGCCCGCTAGCAGGCCTTGTTCGGCATGTTCGTTGGCCTGATCGAGCACGTGCTCAAGCACGCTGCCTTGCGCCAGGCCCAAATAGGCGAGTTCCCAATACCAGCGCGCCAGCGTGCCGTGCAGCACACCCGCGGCTTTGGCGGTGGCACCGTGCAGTTGGCCCAGAGCGATCTGGATGCGCAGGTTGATGTCGCTTTCCTGTTTGTCGAGCATCGAGTAGGCCAACAGCCGTACGTCATCGCTCGGGTCGCCCAGTGCCAGTTTGAGAATCGGCACCGCATCTTTGCCGGGCATGCGCTTGGTCGCCAGCAAGGCGGCCAGACGTTGATCCGGGTCCGGTGCATGGCGCAACACATCCTGCAAACCGCCATCGGCGAAAATGGGCGAATGCAAATTTGTCTGCGCCCGATACGGCAGGCTCGGAATGCCCACCGCTTGCCAGGCCTGCTTGTCGCGTTTGCGCGGCAGGTACAGCGCCGGGAAGATCGCCGCGACCACGCCGACCGCACCCAGCACCGGCACAAAGAATGCCAGGCTGAAAATGAACAGCGGGCTCCACGGCAGCGGCGAGCGGTAACGCGCCGGCAACAGCAGCCAGACCGCGCCGCACAACATCATGCAGGCCAGGCCATGGCTGAGGGTGAACACCAGCAATTGATGCGCCTCGGGCAAGTCGGTCCACAAACTGGCCCAACTGCCCGCCTCTAACAACAAGGCTCCGCTAAACAGCCACTTGCTGATCATTCAGACCACACTCGTTGAACAGGTAATTACGCAGCCCGTTGGGTTCACCAGGCTCCAGGTTGAACGGCATGACCCGCACGCCGAGGCTATCCATGTCACTTTCAATGCCGAAGTGTTCGTGGATCAGCAGGTTGATCCGCGCCAGGTAGCCTTCGGTGCCTTGCGGGCTGGTCAACGGCAGGAGCACCAGCAGCAGCTGATGATCGCGGTTGTTGCGCAGCGGCAAGTGCAAGTCCAGACCACGCTGACTGCGTTCCAGCAAGCGTGTCAGCTCTTCGTTGGCGCGGGTCATTTCAAAAGCGAACAGACCGGCCGACAATTTGTGCTGCTCGACGTCGACCAGCGAGCGCTTGAGTTGCAGGGTGAAATGCTGCGCATCGGCATCGACCAGTTGCAGCACCTGCACATCACGCAGCAACAGGTCGGCGATGTGCCCGGCCAACAGCGCCAGCAGGCTCAGGGTACGATCCTGGAACGCAAAGAACGGCATTTGCCGCACCGCCAGCACCGCCAGCAAACGCCCCTCGGCATCGATCAACGGAATGCACGCCTGCAACGACGAGAACTGCGCCGAGCTGCCCGCTTCGAGCAACTCCTGACGCACACTCACCAGTTCGCCACGCTCCAGGCACAGCTTGACCAGGCCGTCTTCGGTATCCAGAGATCCCATGACGCCGATGGTCGACAGAGGTGTAGGCAATACCCGCTCACCGCGCTCGTCGACCCGATACAGACCGGCCACCCGCAGTGCGCCGTACTGACCAAACACCGCGACGATCGGATCAGCCAGTGCCGCCAGGGCATCGCCCTCTTCCGGCATCACCCGCAGTCTTTCGCGCAAGCCCAGCAAGGAACTGCGCAAGCTTTGGTCACTGCCCGCCACGCGCTGTTCCAGTCGGTCGTGGGAGACCCGCAGGATCTGATGCGCCCGGGTGAATTCATCGAGACGATACTGGCGATAATCGTTAGCCATCTGCAGACGCTCCAGGCGTCGCTCCCACAGATCGCGAACCTCGCCCACCAGCATGCCGCACACCAGCACGCCGACAATCCACGACGGCTCAAGCTGCGCGTAGCCGGCATGGCCGCTGTAGCGCAGGGCGAATACCGCCATTACCAACAACGCGGCGCTGAGCAGGCCGCGGACAAAACCGTAACGCACACCCAACAGCAGCGGCGCCAGAATCGGCCAGGGGAACCCTCCGTGCATTTGCAACGGATCTTGCGGGGTCAGCCACAGGCCGAGTCCAATGACCAGGCCGGTCACGAGGAACGTTTCCAGCCAAGACACCGGGCCACTGGCGCGAGGCGCCAGGCTGTAATCCATGTGTGGAGAATTCATTGCGATCACTCGAACCGAAGGGCGCCAACAAGTTTGTCGAGCACCTTTTGCGCGGTGCCCGCGAGGCTTTCACGGGACCAACCGGCACGTGCGCCACTCTTGCTCCAGAGTACCTGGCCACTGCTGGCGTCGAGCACGCGCAGGCTGATGCCCACCGCCGGCTCACCGTCCAGACCATTCTTGTACTGCCACTCTTCGACGCTACCGGCCACGACGTAATCGAGTTTCTGCTCACGCGCCCAATCAAGGGCACCGGCCAGACGCTCGTTGTCGTCCATCAACGCTTGTTCGCCTTGAGTGCTGGCCGGGTAAACCCGTGGTTGCAAACCGTGGCTGCTGAGCACGCTGAGCAGGATCTGCTCGCTGCGTTCACCGGCCTGCGGCGTCTGCGAATAGTTGACCATCGGCACGATGCCCCACTGCGCAGTGCGCGGCAGGCTCGGGCTGCTTTCGTCGGTGAAGCTGGCACAACCGGCGACGAACAGGACCGCCAGCGCCAGGCTCAGATTACGAATTGCTTGCATACGTTTTTCTCCCGTAGAAAATTCCATGATCAGCGTCCGAAACGCACGCCGTAGCTCACACCCAGTGTTCCGCCGGCCTTGCCGTCCCCGCCTTGTGGCGCGGATTGGTAGCCGAAGGTCAGGGCCAGTTCGTCGTCACCCAGCACTTCGACGCCGATGCCAGTGTTGATGCCGTAGTTGAAGGTTTGATCGGTCCATTGCCAGCCTGCCGTCAGGTCCACCAGCCAGGTGTATTGCGGCTTGGTGCGTACCAGTGCGCCGGGCAAACCACGGCGCCAGGAACTGCCGAAATACAGTTGGCCGTAGCGGCTTTGCAGCAAGTCGCTGGCGGTGACGGTCTCGATATCCAGTGGATTGATCGGATCGGGCTCACCGGTATCCGGGTCGAACGTCTGCTCAGGCGCCGCCCTGATGACCGGCCCGCCAAAATTACTGGACAGATAATCCAGATTTTTGTCCTTGACCCGGTTCTTCTGGTAATCGACACCGCTGCGCACCGTCCAGTTGGGACCGGCAAATTCCAGCGTGTGGTTGTACTCCATTTTCAGCGCATGACCATCGCCCAGATCGTCACCCGCACGGGTGGAAAACGACCGCTGTGCGACTTCCCAACTAAACTGATCGCGGGCCGTGAGGCTGTGGCGACCACCCAGGTACACACGGTCCTGTTGGCCGAAGGCACGCATCAAACCGCTGTCTTCGTTTTTGCGATGCCAATCAACACCGGTTTCCAGTTCATCGCTCACGCCCATCTGCCAGGTCCGGGACAGGCCCAGGCCGTTGCGGTCGTCATCATCGCGCTGGCTGGTATCTGCGAACAGTTTGTAGCTGCCGTTATCCACTGCACGTTGCAGGGTCAGGGCGGCATTACGCTCTTCGCCGATTTTCGATGATTCGATTTCGTCACCGCTGTAGTCGCCCTGTTCAAGCTCAAGATCGGCGTACCACTTATCGCCCAGGTTGTGCGCGATTTGCAGACGCGGCGCGTTGAACTCAATTCCGCCGAAATCCTGCTCTTGCCACGACAACTGCGCGCCTTGCGGCGTGCGCTCGTGGATTTCCACGGCCTGGCGACGCAGCTGTTCGCGCACCGCTTCCGGCTGCTCGTCACCGAGCGCTGTCAGGCTGGTGTCGAGGGCTTCGTTCAGACGCCCCAGGCGATTGAGCGCCTGAGCCCGTTGCGCAGGGTTCAAGTCGCTACGGGCCAGCAGGGTTTCGACTTGCGACTTGTTACGGCTACGCAGGGCTTCCTGAATCTGCTCGTAGCGTTCGACCTTCAAGCCATGGCTACGTGCCCACGCCAGCCAATCATCCTTTTGGGATTCCGAATTGGTGGAATCGAGGCGCGCCAGCAGGCGTTCGAACCACATTTGCAACATCGCCGGCGAACCGTCCTTCCACCTCAACAACTCGTGCTGCGCCTTTTTCGGCGAATAACTGGTGGTCATCAGGCGCAGCCAGACAGCGTAACGCTGAGACGAGGGTTTTATGTCCTCACCTTCCGGACTGCGCAGCAGCTTCAGGCGCAATCGCTGGGCTGCATCCTCATAACCGGCGCTTTCCAATGCATCGGCATAGGCCGCCCGCACCAGCCAGTCCTGCGGACTGCTTTTGAGGTACATGCGATACCAGGCGAGTGCTTCTGCGTCGCGGCCCAGCAACTGGCTGGCACTGGCGAACGGCAGCCACAGCAGTCGGTCCTGGCGTGCATAATCGCGCCACTGGGTCATCAGAGGCTTGAGTTTCGCGGTGTCCGCCTGGTCAACGTAGAACCACACCAGTCGCTCGCGGAACAAGTTGTCAGTGGGGTAACGCGACAAGCCCAGTTGATACAGGCGTTCGGCCTCATCGGCATTCCCCTGCTTGGCCGCCAGTGCACCCCGCATCGCCAGCACCTGAGCTTGATCAAAGGCATCCGGATATTGCTCGGCATCTTCAAGCAGCGATACCACTCGCGACCAGTCGTCCAACTCCTGAGCTTGCTGCAACGCTTCGACCAGGCGTTGCGGATCCCGGGTGCGCTCCCAGCTGCCAATCGTCAACGTCAAGGCGCGTTGAGGATCGCGAGTGCGATACATGGTGATCAACTGGCTCTCGTCGCCACTGGTCAACTTGCCATTGATCGCAAGCAGTTTTTCCAGCGAAACCCGTAAATCCTCATCGCGCTCCAGTTCCCAGGCCAGGGACGCACGGGCGTGCCAGTAATGCTCGTCGTCGATGGTCTGGTCATCGTCCTGAACCACCTTCCATGCGGATTTGTTATCGAACAATTTCAGGTAGGTGTTGGCCCAGTCGACCTGCTCGGTGGTATTGAGCTTGAAGCGTTTGGCATAGCTCTCATAAACCTTGGTCTTGCTCTCGAACTGCCCGGTGTTTTCCAGGTTCTGCAGCAAGCGCGTCCACGCCAGGCGATGCGACGGGTACTTGCGCAAGTACTTGTGGAACCAGGCTTCGGCCTCGTTCGGTGTGCCTCGCGATTCATGACCGTAGTTCAGTGCATCGAGTTCGATGTCAGTCAGCGCGCGCTGATCCATGATCTCTTCGAGCAATGGGATCGAGCGATCGAAATCAAACTGCTGACTCCCCAGACGCCACGCGTGCTCGCGCAGCTTCGGGTCTTCGCGCAACCTCAGCAGACTGATCCAGTAGGTCAACGCGGCCTCGTTCTCTCCACGCCATTGACCCAGCAGAGCCATTTGCTCAAGCAACGCCTGATCCTGGGGGTGGTCGATCACCAATTGCTGACCGGTTTCCCAGGCACCCGCCAGGTCGCCGATGGCCAGTCGCACATGGAAAGCCTTCAACGGGATTTGCGGGTTATCCGGTTGCAAAATCTGCCACTGCTTGAGCACTTGCTGTGCCAGATCAAAACGCTTGTTCGCTACCGCGACATCAACGCCCTGTTCCAGCCAGGCAATGTCGGTTTGCGGATTGGTCAGCTGCGGTAGCTCATCGGCAAGCACCTGTGCGGCCTGGTCACCACGACCGGCGGACAGCAGGCTGTCAAAAGCCAGCTTTGCAAATTCGCGACGCTCGGCGCTGACCTGGGCTTCTCTTTTGAGCTGCTGATAGATATCAGCCGCATGCCCAGGCTGTTCACCGGCCATATACCACTGGGCGGCAGATCTCAACGATTCGGTACGCAACTTCGGTTCACGGTTGGCAATTTCTTCGTAGACGCCAGCGGCGTACGCCGGGGCCTGCAACTCCAGCGCCAGCTTGGCCAGGGTTTGCAGCTGCGGCGTCGGCAACTTGCGATGATCGAAGGTTTTCATCCGCTCAACCAAGGCTTGCTGCGCAATCAGATCGTTGCTGCTCTCGGCAACCAATGCGTCAAGCTGCAAACGATAAAATGCCTGAACCTCCGCCTTCGGATGAGGCCAGGCCTCCAGGTGCCGCCGCGCCTTGTCGTACTCACCCAGACGAATCAGCAGATCGATCAGTTGCATACGCAGGTGATCGTCATCCGGGTGGGCCGCCAGCAGCAACTCGGCATAGTTGGCCGAGACCGCATCCGGTTCACGGCCATCGGGCTGGAATACTTCTTCACGCTGGAAGGTCGCCCACAGCAGACCTCCCACGGCAACCGTCACCACCGCCAATGCCCATGGGTTGAGCAGGCGGCTTTTTTTAGTTGCAGAGGAGCTGACCATTACTCACCTGCTTCATTGGTAATTGAAAAGTCCAAAGGCCCGCAGACGACTTGCCTGCAAAACGCTGCCCATCCACTTCGACCCGGCAGGCACTCGCCGACCGTACCGAGAAGGTCAGATCAAACTGCCCGGCAAACGAAAAGCTCACTCGTTGATCATCCAGGTACTGCCAACTCAGCAGAGGCAAATTGGCTTCCTCCAGCGCCGGGCGGCCGTCCCGATCAGGACGCAGGACCAGCAATGCCCGGTCGCTGCTCAGGGCCACATAGCGGCCTTGCGGTATATCTCGAACACCGGCAATGCCTTGCGATCGCAGCAAATCCGGCCAGCCCATTTGCGGGTCCAGGCGCACGGTGCGCAACGCATCCATGCCGCGAATCTGCCAACTGCCATCGGCGGTCCGCGCCAGGCTGGCCTGGTACAAGCCATGCAATCGATCGATGTAGTCGCTCATCCACAGCGACATCGGATTCTGCTCACGCATGTAGCCGTAGATCTCGTGCATGGCCTTGATCGAGGCTTGCTTGGTGCTTGAATAGAAGTGGTAGTAAAGGTGCAGGCCCCGCAGACGCTTTGGGCTGTCAGTCAATTCAAAGGTCTCGATCAATTCGCGGAAGCCGTAGTAGGGGCCGTGCCACAGGTTGGTGTAGAGGTTCTCGTTGATGATTGGCGCGTAGTACTGCAAGCCGCCCTCGGTGGGACGCAGTAAAGGGTTCAACCCGGTCAGCGACGGATCGGCCTTGGTCATCATCGTTTCCGCGCCGTTGACGTTTTTCAGACCGGCATCGTAGGCAATCTTCAGCGTCGACGCCGAAGGCAGGGCGTCACCTGGCCAGAACACCATTTTCACCGGTTTTTCCGGGGTGGTGAGCTGCTGGTTGATGTAGTCGCGAGAACCGACAACCTCGCGATAGAAATCAATTTTGTCGTAGCCCGGTATCGCCATGTTCAAGCCATATTCCGGTTTGAAATTCTCACGCTTCCTGGCCTTGTCCGGTTGCATGAAAAACGGATGGCTGAAGGTGTGAGTGGCCACTTCGACTTTCGGGTTGGCGAAGATCTCGCGGGCGATGGGCTCCAGTTCACGTGCCAGGTGCGGGAACATGCCGCGCGGCGAAATCTCACCCTCGACGATCGACACCGACGTCAGGAACGGGTTGGGCTTGATGTAGTCGTCCAGCGTATGACGACCGGCGTACGGAGTGCCACGCACTTCGGCGCGGGATGGAAAACCATCGCCATCGATGTGTACGGTAGCGATTCGACGGCCGTTTTCTGTGGTGGTGTCCGGGCGTGGTTGCTCAGGCAGACGCAGGCTTGCCTTGAGGAAGGCGAAGGGATCGAGAATCCAGCGACTGCGCTCGTTGTTCACCTCAAGAAGGTAAGGCGCCAGCGCCAGACCGCCCCAATCGCCAATGACGACCGGATCAAACGTTTCGCCTGCTGCATTGCTCAGCGAGAGTGCCGGTGTCGGCCCCTTGGGCAATACCGAAACCGCCGTCAGATCACGGGATCGGGGCTCCACCGGTGCTTCAAAAGCGCCGACCAGCGCCTTGTCTTGATGAGTAACGGTCAGGGTTTGGGTACCCGGCGGGGCTTCGCGGGTCAGGCCCATGCGTTTGAGCAGAACCCGGTCTTCAATCGGCAGACCTGAGAAAAAAACCACCGGCACGTGCTCGTCCAGACGCGCGCTAATGAAGCGGTTGAACGCCGCAGCATCTTGCGGCGAACCGCTGGTCATCCACGTAATCACCCCGGCATACAAGCCACTGAAGCGATAATCCGGCATTGAGCTGTTGGCAGGCAGGTAGTCGACGCGATACCCCAGGTATTCGAGCAGCCCCCCGAGATAGGTATGACCGGCATTATCAGCCAGGTCACCTTCGCGCGGGTCGTAGACCAACGCTACACGTCGCGGCTGCACTTCGATGTTGCTGATACCCATCGAATTCAGCTCTGGGGTGCTGATAAAAGGAATAAAACCTTCATCGCGCAAACGCTTGGCCAGCTTGCGGGCCTCCTCACGTCGTTCCGGTGGCAAATAGTCGATCGCCACCAGTGGAATGCCCTTGGCACGCAACGGTTGCAGCTGGTCCAGCAGCCATTGGCGGTCCGCCTCCGGTACTGGTCGATATCGCTTGGCGGCTGCATCCCAACCGGCATACAGCGACTCGAAAGCTACCGCTGCCGCCACGCCGTCGAGCTCCGGCAGCACTTCAAAACCACGATTGAAAAACAGCTTCAGTTTTGGTTGCTGCTTGTGCAGCTCCCGCAGAAAACTGGCAAGGCCGGCACGCTGTGCTTCACGTGATGCTTCTGGCAGTAAGGTGAAACTGTCGAGGGTATCGAGAAATAGCCCGCCATAACCCTGGGCTTGCAGCTGCTTGGCACGCCCGAGCAAATGTTCGCGCCAGGCCGGTGCCGTGAGGTCCATGACCTGGCTGTTCCACGAATCGTTTCGCACCGGAGAGACAGCCTTGTCCAGGCCGGCCTTGGTGATGTCAGCCTTTGAGCCGTCGAACTCTCCCACAGACACATAAGCAAATGGTTCACTGCCCAGCTTGCGCAACGTTTTGACATCGCTCGCCGTCATGTGCCCAGGCTCTACAACCGCCCAGTCGAACTGGGCCAGCTCAGAGATTGGCGGCTCGTCGGCATACCAGAAAGTCACGCTGGAAGGAGGCGTCAATGCGGCGGCTTGCACAGCAGGCCCGCTCACACACAGCGCCAGGGCGGCTAACAGTCGCTTGGCGACCGAGCGGACACGCGTCCTGCGAAAAACGATTTCCATAACTCACTCTTGAGATGACTGAACCAGTAATGCTTGAACGTCGGGCAGCAAAACCGACCGAGTTACAAACTGCGGATGAGTTGCGCTAGACCTTTGCCGATGGATGTCGGTTCCGGGAGTTTGAAGCGCTCGAGCAGGCGGGCATTGTTGGCGCGCGAATGGCGAATGTCGCCCTGCCGTGGCGCCTGATGATTGACCGTCAGAGGATTGCCGGTGGCCATCCCCAGTTCAGCGATCAGATCGTTGAGGCTGGTGGAGCGGCTGAGCCCGATGTTCACCGCACCCGGACGCGGCGCGTTCACCTCCACGGCCTGGAGCAGAATGCTCACCAGGTCCTGGACATAGACGAAGTCGCGGGTCTGCTCGCCGTCGCCGAAAATCGACACCGGCTGCCCGTTCAGTGCCCGCTCGGTAAAGATGCTGATCACGCCGGAGTACGGCGAAGATGGATCCTGGCGTGGGCCAAAGATGTTGAAGAAGCGCAGGATCACCGGTTCCAGACCGTGCTCACGGCGATAGAAATCCAGGTAATGCTCACTGGACAACTTGTCGCTGGCATACGGCGTGAGCGGCGACTTGGGGGTGTCTTCGTCGATGGCCGAGCCTTCGCCGTTGTTGCCGTAAATGGCAGCGCTAGAGGCAAACACGACGCGCTTGATGTCAGCCTTCAACATGTTTTCACAGACGTTGAGGGTGCCGACGAAGTTGCTTTGATGAGTACCGACCGGATCATCCACCGAGGCTTGCACCGAGGCTACTGCCGCCAAATGAACGACCGCACTGCAATCGCGCATGGCCTGAGCCACGGCGGCGCTGTCGGCGACATCGCCGATCACCAGGTTCAGGTTGGCATTATCCATCGGCAAATTACTGACTTTACCGGTGGACAGGTTATCCAGCACCCGAACCTTGTAACCCTGGGCCAGCAATGCTTCCACAAGATGCGACCCGATAAATCCTGCCCCGCCGGTGACCAGTACTCGCTCAACGAACATGAAATTTCTTCCTGAAGATTCAAGCGGATACTCGTGCTCAAAGTCCGCTAACGGTGTGGGCTTTCTCATCGTATTGCGGTTGCGAAGCGTGGGAAACTACCCAGTCACGACCGACGTTTTTATGGCGCTAGGCCATCAAAACCGGGCCGATAATGGGAGATCCCGCGGACACTGTCAATAGGTTGTCTATTTTGCCGCCGTACGGCAATTTGCCTGCATAAGTCGTCATTTTCTTGACGGCATTAATCGGATCCATTCTTGGCAAAAAACATGCGCCAAGCCCGGCTGATCACCCGCCGAAATCAACCAAACGTCAGAGCAAAAGGCGCCGCTGCCTGTTCAATGGCCCCGACGACATGAGGTGCCTGCTCTCGATACTGGGGATAACGCGCAATCACCACTTCAACCGCGGCAAGCATTTTCAGAATGCGCTCCCTTGGCTTTTCGATCTCGCAGTTTTGTGCAAACTCCAGCAAGCCTTGTCGTGAGGCAAACATAGACTTGTTACCTGCCAGGTCCAGCGCCAGCACATCCTCCGGGATATAGGCGGTGGTATTGACGATGTCGTAAGCCGGTGCAAGGCGCGCATCGCGCTGCGTGGGCTCCGAATAGAGCAAACCGAAGTTCTTCAAGTGCGCATCGCCATTTCCGACAATACAGCTCAAGGCGACGCTATCGAACAGTTGATCAAGGGAGGATCGCAGATGTTGCGCGGGGCAGAACAAGCGGATGGCCTTGGCGATTGCCGCGTAGCTTTTGCTGTATTTCTGATCCGCTGATAGCCCCATGAGAGCGGCCATGTCCTCAAAACCAATCGGGTTGAGTTGGTCGTCGCGATCGAAGCGACGCATGACAAACAGCTTTGCATTGTCAGACAGATAAAACTCCGGGACAGGCAGACCTCCCTCCTTGGCAATGGACATGCAAAGGAATTCATTGATCGCAAGCCCGGGGAACTCGTCACGGCCACTTTTGATGATCAAGTCCGATGTTTTCGAAGTCACGCGGGACAGTTCCGCTTCCCGCTGCTCCGGCACCAATACCTTGGGTTGAACACCTGAAATACCGGCTCGCAGGATGTAGCGATCGAGAAGTCCGGCAAAGATATCTTCGGTACCGTCCCACGTCAGAATCTCTTCAAGCTTTTCCCCCGGAAACTGCTGCTCGCCCAACAAAGCGTCGACTGCCTCGGAACGCACCCGAACGCGGCCAATGGGCGAGCTGCTTCCGGAAAGTGCCAGCAACAGCATCGGATCGACATTTACGGTTTTAGCCAAGCGATTACGAAGCTGCTCCAGCACATAGCCTTCCGGCAGGTTCATCTGAAAAATGGGGTGCAGATCCCGTCGTCGAAACTCGTCAGGCCGCACAGGCATCGACAAGCTGATTGCCATTTCTGGCAATGCTTCTTCGTGATAGCGAAAAATGAAATCGTCAGCGCTGGTGAGGACTCGGCCGCTGAGTCCCTCAGGTGTACTGACAGCAAGAGAAGTCATTTTCATTCGAACAGATCCCCTAGCTCTTCAAGGGTTGGCATCGCCGCAGGAACGACCGCGAATTCACAATCCAGAGCGCCCAGGACGCGCGCGTAAGCAACCATGGATACCGACAGAGTGCCCTTCTCTACCGCAATGACTTTCTGTCGAGTCAGCCCGGCGAGTTCGGCAAGCCGAGCTTGTGTAAGGCCCCGATTCAGACGCTTATCACGTATCTGCTTGCCAAGCCGGGAAACCAGCAGGGAATAGTCCATGTCCTGTTACCGTTACATTCATCAACCGATGTATCATATACATAACATAGAAATGCTATGAAACAGCGAACTTTCGGAGTTTGCGTCTAACGCCGCCTCGACCTCTAAGTGCGGCAGTTGCGCGACATGAAAGTGTCGACCGAACTGGAAACCTTCGATGGCGATGCTTTCGCAGCCTACGGACGGCTTTGTGGGCGAGCCCTGGCCCGCGCCCATGCCAAGTCCTCTGGCTACGCAGCTCAGATCATTCCCCGCACACTCTTGTTGCAGCCATGCCCAGCCGATCTATATGATAAGTATTATCATTTGTGATATTTACTCATTCGGCGCCTTCACACCATGCTCCCATCCTCCCAAACCAGCTCCTGCGATGTGGCCGTGCTTTACCGCCAACAGCACGGCTGGCTGCAGAACTGGCTAAGGCGCCGGCTGAACTGTTCGCAAAGCGCGGCGGACCTGGCCCAGGACACCTTCATGCGTTTGCTTGCCAAGGAACAGGTCCCGGAGCTGCACGCCCCCCGAACCTTCCTGGCGAAAGTGGCGCAGAGCGTTTTATCCAATCACTACCGTCGGCAAAAACTTGAACGCGCCTACCTTGAGGCGCTCGCAGCGATGCCTGAGCAGGTGGCGCCGAGCCTGGAAACCCAGGCAATTCTGCTGGAAACCCTGATCGCCCTCGATGCCGCGCTGGAAGGTCTGGAGCGCCCGGTGCGCGAAGCGTTTCTCTGGTCACAGGTCGACGGTTTGAGCCACGGGGAAATCGCCGAACGACTCAGCGTTTCCATCACCACGGTCAAGCGCTACATCGTCAAGGCCGGGGCGATGTGCATCCTGCTCGATGAAAGCCTGGACGCACTGTGAACGGCAACGATATGCAAACGATCTCCGGCGACATGGCCGAACAGGCCATGCATTGGCATCTGGAACTGCAGGAACACGACGTCAGCGAAGCGACGCTGGCGGCCTGGATGAGTTGGCGTCAGGCGCATCCTTTGCACGAACGCGCCTGGCAACGGGCGGAAACTTTCGCCCAGCGCATGAGTGACATTCGTACTCCAGGCCAACGCTCCCTGGCGCAGGCGACGCTGCGGCCAACGCTGTCACGGCGCGCGGCCATCAAGCAACTCAGTGTGCTGCTGGCGGCCGGTGCGGGTGCCTGGAGCCTGAAAGACACCGCGTTCCTGCAAGACATGACCGCCGACTATCACAGCAGGATCGGCGAACAACGGCGTATCGTGCTCGCCGACAACACACAGGTTCAACTCAACACCGACAGCGCCATCAATGTCGTGTTCGAGCGCGAAACCCGCCGCGTCAAACTGCTGCGTGGCGAGATACTGATCACCCGCGACAAAATTGCCGATGGCCGCCTGCTGTCGATCGATACCGCCGACGGTCGCCTTGAGGCTGCGCTGGCGCGCTTCAGCGTCAGGCAGCGTGCGGGGTTCACTCAGGTGAGCGTCTATCAGGGCACGCTGAAGATCAGCCCCTCGCTGCAACGCCATCAACCGCTTGCGCTGAAGGCTGGCGAGCAGGTCAGCTTCAACGATCAGGGCCTGCTGCTCCGGCAAACCGTCGCGTTGACCGCCCCGGCCTGGACTCAAGGCATGCTGGTTGCCCAGGGCCAGCGTCTGGCAGATTTCCTCGAGGACTTGAGCCGCTACCGGCGCGGGCATCTGGCTTGCGACCCGGCGATCGCCGATGTTCGCGTTTCCGGAACGTTCCCCCTGGGCAATACCGAGCGAATCATCCTCGCCGTCGCCGACACCCTGCAACTCGACGTCCAGCAATTCACCCGTTACTGGGTCACGCTGAAGCCCCGAATGGCCTGACGCTCAAATTATTTTGCGCTTGGGTGGTCCGTTTTCGATTCTCGCGAGACTTAAACCCCAGACACTCAATTCAATGGGGAACAACTCGTGGACTTCACCTCTCGCAAGCGCCAGGGCTGGCACTTTTCTCTCAAGCAAAACCTGGCTGGCGCAGTGGTTCAAGGCATCGCCTGCATGGCCGCAACCGCCCCAATGCTGATGCTGCCGACCTGGGCGGCAGCCGCCGAGCAGTCGCAGCAGGATTTCGACATTCCCGCCGGGCCGTTGGCACCCGCATTGGCCCGCTTCGGCGAGACCGCGCACATCCTGCTGTCCTATTCCACGTCATTGACTGAAGGGCGAACCACGTCGGGGCTCAAGGGGCGTTACGCAACGGACCACGGCCTGGCGATCCTGCTCGCCGGCACAGGTCTTGAGAGCAGTCAGAGTGACAATGGCAACTACTCGCTGCACGCCAGTGTCGGCGATGCATTGCAGCTGGGCGCGGTGTCGATTTCCGGCAAGGCGCCGGGTTCGATCACCGAAGGCACCGGGCTCTACACCACCTATTCGTCCAGTAGCTCGACGCGCCTGAACCTCACCCCGCGGGAAACCCCGCAATCGCTGACCGTCATGACCCGCCAGCGTCTGGACGACCAACGCCTGACCAACCTCACCGATGCCATGGAAGCCACGCCCGGCATAACGGTCGTGCGCGATGGCCTGGGGTCCGAGACCGACGCCTACTGGTCGCGCGGCTTCGCGATCCAGAACTATGAGATCGATGGCGTTCCCACCAATACCCGCCTGGATAACTACGCGCAAAGCATGGCGATGTACGACCGCATCGAAGTGGTACGCGGCGCAACCGGCCTGATCAGTGGCATGGGCAACCCGAGCGCGACCATCAACCTGATCCGCAAACGCCCGACCGCCGAAGCCCAGGCCAGCGTTACTGGCGAGGCCGGCAATTGGGATCGCTACGGCACCGGTTTCGACGTGTCCGGGCCGTTGACCGAAACGGGTAACGTTCGCGGGCGATTCGTCGCCGATTACAAAACCGAGAAAGCCTGGATCGACCGCTACAACCTGCAATCGCAACTGATCTACGGCATCACCGAATTCGACCTGACCGAAGACACGTTGCTGACCATGGGCTTCAGTTATCAGCGCACCGATGTCGACTCGCCGCTGCGCTCCGGCCTGCCCACTCGCTTCAGTACCGGCGAACGCACCAACCTCAAGCGCTCGATCAACGCAGCACCGGACTGGTCGTATAACGATCACGAGCAGACCAGTTTCTTCACCTCCATCGAACAGCAATTAGGCAATGGCTGGAGCGGCAAGATCGAACTCACCCACGCTGAAAACAAATTCGACGAACTGTTCAATTTCGCCATGGGCGATCTCAACAAGGATGGCAGCGGACTTTCGCAGTTGCCGGTGCGCTTCTCCGGCACGCCGCGCCAGGACAACCTCGACCTGTACGTCACCGGTCCGTTCGGCCTGTTCGGCCGCGAACACGAACTGATCACCGGCATGACCTTGTCCAAGTACAAGGAGAACGTACCGGGCTGGGGTGGCTGGCGTTACGACTATGCCGGGTCGCCGGCGGGCGCCATCGATAACCTCTACAACTGGGACGGCAACTCTGCCAAACCGGCCTTCACCGAAAGCGGCAAATCCTCGATCGACGAAGACCAGTATGCCGCTTACCTGACCTCACGCTTCAGCGTCACCGACGACCTGAGCTTGATCCTCGGCAGCCGCGTGATCAACTGGAAGCGCGACACCTCGGATCGCCCTTACGGCGGTGAAGAAACCGAGGTCAATCGTGAAGAAAACGGTGTGTTCATTCCCTATGCCGGCGTGGTCTATGACCTCACTGACACCTGGTCGGTGTACGCCAGCTACACCAAAATCTTCAACCCGCAAGCCTCGTGGGTCACCGACGAAGACAACAAACCCCTCGACCCGATGGAAGGCAAAGGCTACGAGATCGGCATCAAGGGCACGCACCTGGATGGCAAGCTCAACTCCAGCCTGGCATTGTTCAAACTGGAGCAGGACAACCTGGCGATCTGGCAACACGACAACGTCTACAGCGCCGAACAGGACACCACCTCCAAAGGCATCGAACTGGAGCTGAACGGCGAACTGGCCGAAGGCTGGCAGGCGTCTGCCGGGTATGCCTACTCGGTGACCACCGATGCCGACGACCAGCGCATCAGCACCAACCTGCCGCGCAACAGCGTGAAGACTTTCACCACCTATCGCCTGCACGGCCCTCTGGACAAGGTCACCCTCGGCGGCGGCGTGAACTGGCAGAGCAAAGTGGGCGCCGACCTGCACACCTTCAGCCAGGGCAGCTACGCGGTCGCCAACCTGTTGGCGCGCTACGACATCAGCCACAACCTCAGTGCGTCGGTGAACCTGAACAACGTGTTCGACCGCGAGTACTACAGCCAGTCCGGTCTGTACGGTGTCTACGGTGCCCCGCGCAATGTGATGACGAGTTTCAAGTACAACTTCTGACACAACGTCGATGGGTGCACGCAGGGCTCCAGGCCTGCGCCACCCATCAGCAGGCAGATGAACTTTTCTTCACCCCGCCGCCGCGCGCCAACCTGTACATTTGCCTCGCTCATTCAAGAAACTACGGTTTGCCCGCCCTCCCGCGGGCTTTTTTTTGCCTGTAGATTGCTCGTCATCCGCAATGTCCACCGGAGCGCCCGATGACGATCCTCTCCCTGCCCTGCAAACGCGTGACGCTGGCCGTCCTGAGCCCGAGCCAAGCTGCGTTGGAAAGCGACTTTTATTTGCGAAACCAGACACACCTCGCGCCGTGGTCGCCGATCCGTTCCGACGACTACTACAGCGCGGAAAAAATCCGCTCGCGCCTCGCACAACAGGCCATGGCGTTTGATGAAGGCTATGCGGTGCATTTCGCGGTGCTGGATCGCGACAGCGGGCAAATGATCGGCGCGTGCAACTTCAGCGGGATCATTCGCGGGGCTTTCCAGTCCTGTTATCTGGGCTATCACATCGACCAGGCCCATCAAGGCCAAGGCCTGATGCACGAAGCCGTGGACGCGGGCATTCGCTACATGTTCGAAACGCTGAACCTGCACCGCATCATGGCCAACTACATCCCCGGCAACGAACGCAGTGAGCGGTTGCTGGAGCGTCTGGGGTTTGAACGCGAAGGCTATGCCAAGGCCTATCTGAACATTGATGGCCGCTGGCAAGATCATGTGCTGACGGCGTTGGTCAGCACTGTCTGGGAGGACCCGGACCGACAATGGTCGCGGAGTCTCGGTTAGCACATCAAAACCGTGTGCTGAACCGGCCCTACTGCAGGAGCGAGCCTGCTCGCGATGGCGTCGGTTCAGTCGATAAAGATCTCGCCTGACTCACCGGCAACTCCAACCGCGCCCGCCCATAAAACGCCAGCGCTGTCAGCAAACACGCCAGCCAGACGAAGATCCCGGCCCAGAACGTGTGGGACATGTAGTGCCAACCCTGCAACACCCGCGTCGTGCCATAGACGAACCCCAGCGCCAGCGAGCCGTACATGACTGCCTTGGAATACCGCCAGCGATAACGCCGCGCCACGAAATACAACGCGAGCATGGTGAAGCCACCCGAAGCATGCCCGCCCGGCCAGCAACGACCGTCACCGGCGACCTTCAGCAAATCGAAGTTTTCGTACCATTCCTTGTGTTCAATCTTGCCGCCGTACTGAGTCGTTTCAATCGGGCAATACACGCTGGTGTGGCCCTTGAGGTAGTGAATCACGCCGGTGCTGATGGAGAACGCGAACACCACGTAGAGAAAGTCGCGTCGATGGCGATTGGCAAAGCGCAGCACCGGTGCGACTTTGATTTTTTCCAGGAAGGCGATGATTTTCGAGTGCTTTTCAGCCTTCAGGCGCGGCCAGAGAAACGACAGCAAGGCACCGATAATCGCTATTTCTCCGGTCCAGTTCGGAATGATCCGCGCCCATTTGTGGGTGATTTTTTCGAACAGATGGACCTGGTCCAACGGGTACGTCTGCGTCACCGGATCAAAAAAGTAATTGTTGAAGGCGATGTCGATACTGGTCATGTCGAACATCAGGAACACCGCGACCGCGCAGGCCAGCGGAATACCAAAATTCACCCAGTAAAAGCGGGAAGCGGTCTGCATGCTCAGTCCTGATTCGAAGGGATGGTGAAATTCAACGGGTCGTCACCGTCGGCCAATCCGATGCTTCGATAAAGCCAAGCATGCGCGGAGTCTGCGGCGTTTCGGCGGAGATAAACAAAGAAGCCCCGTAACCCAGGGTCGAGGTCGGCAAATGGAGGTCTTTTTCCAGTTGGTCCATGCATTCGCTGTGGGTCACCAGAATCAGGTTACGTCCGGCCACCTTGTGCGCCAATGCGTCGCGCAGCATGGTGCCCCGGCAACCGATCAGCCAGTCTTCGCCCGTGCCGACCTTGTTGAACATGAAGTTGGCGGTCTGCGCCGTACGCAGGATCGGGCTGTTGTAGATATCGGCCTTGTCCAGGCCCAGGTTCTGGAAATGCGCACCGACACCCATGGCGACACTGCGCGAGCGCTCGGTAATGCCATCGTTGCCAACCAGGCAAGGCGCCGAGGAGTGATCGCAGCGCTCGACGTGGCGCACCAGAACGATCAGGTCGCCCTTGGCCCACCCGGTCATCAACGCCTGTGCACCGGTCACATTGCCGTGAGCCAGGTCCGCAACGGCGGCAGGTCGCAGCAGGAACACCGTCAACGGGATCACCAGCAACGCCGAGGCCAACACCACCGCAGCGTTGCGATAACGGGCGAAGCGGCTCAGATCGATCGAGCGTTTTATCCCGAAAAGACTCAGTCTTAATTCCACATCAAGCCGCCTCGCCGGCACGCACTACCTCATCAGATACCGGCAGGTTAAGGAAACGCGCGTCGGTGGCTGGTGAAACCCATGTGAAAAAAAGCTTAAAGGCGCTGTAAAAGTCTTGTTACAGAACCGTGCGGAAAAAACCTTTCAGCTCCCGGGATTGCTGCCGATACATCCTGCTTACACCGCTTGGCGGCTTCCAAAAAAAACAATCTTCCAGCCAACCGACGATAAAGAAGTACCAAGTTCCTGGAGGAATGAGATGAATAGCTGGTTCGGCAACATCAGCGTGAACCTGAAACTGGGCCTGGGGTTTGGCCTGGTCCTGGCACTGACCTGCGTCCTGGCCCTGACCGGCTGGACCAGCCTCGGCAGCTTGATTGACCGCAGCAACTGGATGAGCGACATCACCCAGCTCAACGCCGGCCTGACCAAACTTCGCGTGGTACGCCTGCAATACATGCTGACCAACGGCGACGAAACCACCGCGCAAAATGTGCAGACCACCCTCGAAGCGTTTTCGGCTCAGCAGCAAGCGTTGCTGGTGAAATTCAAGAGCCCGGAAAACCTCAAGTTGCTCAAGGAGCAAGGCACCGTCATCGATGCCTACAAGACGTCCCTGAACAAAATGCGCGGTGCCTACCGCGCCGGCAACAGCGCCCGCGACGTCATGACCGCCAACGCCGAAACGGCCAACACGTTGATCAATGACATCAACACCCGCGTACAGCAAATGCCGCTGAGCGATCAACGCTTCGAACAGTTCCAGGCCATCACCGCCGCCAAGGAAGCGTTCCTGCTGGCTCGCTACGAAGTGCGTGGCTATACCGCCACCACCAACGCCGAGACCGAGCAAAAAGCTGTTGCCCAACTCGATACGGCGATCGCCAGCGTGAAATCCCTCAACGCACACTTCGCCGACGTGCAGCCAGACGCGCTGCGTCAACTGGAAACCGCGCTGGGCAACTATCGCAGTGCGTTGCAGGCCTACAAGACCGCGAACAGCGATGTGGTGCAGTCACGCAAGGAAATGACCGACCAGGGCGCGGCCATCGTCAGCCTGAGCGAGCAGCTGTATCAGATCCAGCTTGACCGCCGTGACGCCGAAAGCGACAAGGCCCGCACCTTGCAACTGGTCAGCACGTTGCTGGCACTGCTCGTGGGCATCATTGCCGCCGTGCTCATCACCCGACAGATCACCGGCCCGTTGCGCGACACCCTGGCCGTGGTCGAACGTATCGCCAGCGGCGACCTGTCCCAGGACGTCAAGGTCACACGCCGCGATGAACTCGGCGTGTTGCAGCAAGGCATTGCGCGCATGGGCGTGACCCTGCGCGACTTGATCAGCGGCATCCGCGACGGCGTCACCCAGATCGCCAGCGCCGCCGAAGAATTGTCGGCCGTCACCGAACAAACCAGCGCCGGGGTCAACAATCAAAAGGTGGAAACCGATCAGGTCGCCACCGCCATGCACGAGATGACCGCCACCGTGCAGGAAGTCGCGCGCAACGCCGAAGAAGCCTCGCAAGCCGCTGCGGCGGCGGACGGCGAAGCCCGTGAAGGCGACAAAGTGGTCAACGAAGCCATCGCCCAGATCGAGCGCCTGGCCAGCGAAGTGGTGCGTTCCACCGAAGCCATGAGCGTGCTGCAACAGGAAAGCGACAAGATCGGCAGCGTCATGGACGTGATCAAGGCCGTGGCCGA
>RCUS01000382.1_pt1 | contig 30506 bp, 27 predicted proteins | sample 2166221 | NCBI WGS metagenome assembly RCUS01 (sample SAMN09932758, study PRJNA488358) | compost metagenome | isolation source: compost soil in cyclohexanecarboxylic | place: Germany: Experimental Botanical Garden
CGGGGCCTTCGCTCAAGGTCCTGCCATCGTCGAGCGCCAGCAGCGGTACCTGGCCTTTCGGGTTGAGTTCATAGTAACTGCCGCCTTCCAGCGTCTTGTGCTGGCCCAGGTCGACCTTGACGAGGGTGAACGGCGTGCCCGTTTCGCGCAGGAGGATGTGCGGCGCCAGCGAGCAGGCGCCGGGAGAGTAAAAGAGTTTCATGGCGATCCTATCCTTGAACAGGTGGGGAAGACGCCACTATAGACCCGTGCAGGCTGTGGGTAAATGCGTGTTCGCGCAATTCGCCGTTTACGCTCGAAGGAGGCTTGCGCTGGCTCAAATGGCCGCCGGCGCCGGGCAGTCTGCCGCCATCGTGGCGCTGGCCCCTGGTTTTTCTGATGGCTGCTCAGGCACGGCCGCCCAGGCTGCCTGCGCCATCGACTGCCAGCACCTGGCCTGTCATGTAACTGGCTTGCTCCGATAGCAGGAAGCCGACGGCGGCGGCAATTTCATCGGGCTGCCAGAGCCGCCGCATCGGTATCGTTGCAAGCACCTGGCGTTCCATCTCGCTGCCGACGGGGCGGGTCTTGCGGAATAGTGCCGTTTCCACGGGGCCGGGCGCGACCGCATTGACCGCCACGCCGTGTCCGGCCAATTCCAGGACCCAGGTACGCGTGCAGCCGACCAGGGCGCTGCTGGCGGCGAAATAGGCAGTGCGGTTCACGTTGCCGTGGATGGCATGGCTGCAAATATTCACGATGTGGCCATAGCGGCGCAGCTTCATCGCCTCCACGAACTGCCGCGTCACCTGGATGGCGGCGCGCACGTTCAGATCGAAGACATTTTGCAACGTGGCAAAGTCGATCTGCCCCAGTGGCTGGGGCGAGGCAATGCCTGCCTTGTTCACGATGCCATCGATGTCAAACTCTTGTTCAAGCGCGTTGAGAACCTGCGCCGTCTGCGCCAGATCGGCCAGGTCGCAGGCTGCCAAGGTGCCGGGAAAGTCCACGCCCTCGATGTGCCGGGCGATGCCGACGACCCGATGGCCTTGCCGGTGCAGCAGGGGGCTGACGGCATAACCGATACCGCGTGTCGCGCCAGTGACGAGAAAAGTGCGGGATGTCATGGGAGAGGATTTCCTCAAGCCTGAAAATGAACCTCTGGGAAGGCTACGCTTTTGCCATTGCATGCTTTGCTGCCGCGTGCCGCAGGCTTTGCCAGCGCATTATATTTTTGCAATGTGGGTGTTTTTCGGAGTGCTCTGATATGGCATGGACCGTGCGAGCCCTACACTTCATCCCGCAACAACACAGGAGCGCTTGCGCGCAAGCATGCGTTCCAGAAGCGTGCCGGACGTTCCCGGCTCGCGGTTGCCACTGACCGGTTGCAATATCAATTGCTGCGTCGCCGTCATCACTGCTGCAGCTTTCCCGGATGCCGCTAGCGCCCCTGATCAGCGTGTACCGTTCAGTATGTCGCGCTAGCTAGCCGCGACAGGTGCTGGCGCCGCCGGCGGCATCGTGATTACTTCATGCATCATCAGTCAGTTGCTCCCATCAATATATAAAAGGTTGCGTTATGCATATGGGCTATTTACTTAAACCGGGGATGGCAGTCGCGCTACTGTGGGCGGTGAGCAATCCGGCCTTCGCGGTCACCTGCACTTACCTGGATGGCATCCGGCCGGCCGTGGGCGCCATGCCCTTGCAGGGGTCGGCGATCACCGTCGGGCGCGAGGTGCCGTTGGGCACCGAGGTGTATCGCCAGACATTCAAAGTGGCCAGCGGCCAGGCAGTGAAACTGGATTGCCTGTATGCCCCGTATCAACAGTATACCGAGCTGACGGTTGATGGCGGCTTCCTCTTGGCAAACTGGTCCAGCGGGAAGTATGCGAATAAAGTCTACAGCACCAACCTTCCTGGGCTGGGGATTGCCTTCAACAGTGTCGGCGGTCCGCTGCCCAGACAGTCAAGCAAGACATGGACCGCTTGCACGGCAGGCAAAAACTGCATTGTTCCTTTTGACGGGCCGTCCAATTTTGAACTGCTGCTGATCAAGGTAGGCGAGGTGACGCCTGGGGTGCTGAGAGGCGATACGCTGCCGGGCGTCAGCCTGTTCGGTAATTTCGGCGATGCCAGAATGCTTGGTTTCAAGATGGGCATTTCCGGCAACCTTCGGATAGCCTCGAAGACCTGCAGTACTCCCGATGTCGCGGTGCCCATGGGCAAGTATAAAGCCAAAGATTTTAGCGGGATCAACAGCGCTACGGGCTGGAAGGACTTTTCCATAAACTTGAATGATTGCCCGGCGTTCTATGGAACAGTGAGCACCACCGCTGTCAGCTGGATATCGCAAAGCGGCACGTCACCGAGCGGCACGGCTGGCGCCGTAAGCCGCGACAATAACAGCCTGCGCTACCGCATCGATCCCGTTCGCACGCCCATCAACGCAGGCAATGGCGTGCTGAGCCTCGACCCCAGCGCCGCAGGCCGTCCTCCCGCCGCCACCGGCATTGGCCTGCAAATAGCCACCCAGGCCGGCAACGCGCTGCCGCTGGCAAACTTGCAGAGCGGCGGCCTGGGCCTGAGTAGCTTCGAAACCAGCTATTCCATTCCCCTGCGGGCACGCTACCTGCTGACGGGCGGCAAGATATCGCCCGGTCCGGCAAATGCGTCGGCAACGTTTACGATAAGTTATGAATAACTACATGAAGGACGCGCCAGGGGCACGCAGCAGAACGGCTTGCGTGCGGGCGCTGCGATGATGCCAAGGGCATCGCGCTGGTGCCGGGCATGTTGATCAGCAAGCAGGCGCACCCGCCGAGGCTGCCTGCATCATCCTCCACCGCTACCTTGCCTTTCGTTTGCAATCGCACGTCGTGCTGCCTGGCGGGCGCACGGGCATGGCGTAAGGCCTAAGGCGCCGCCAGCGGGCTGATCGACTGTCCTGGCTGGCTTGTCACGACGTTTTTTGCCATGTATCCGTTTTTCGGAGTGCTCTTATATGGCGTATGCCGTGGGGGCCATACACTTGATCCTGTAACTGCACGGCAGCGCTTGCGCGCAGCGATGCTTTCCAGCTGGATGTCGGCCATTCCCGGTTCGGGGTGCCACGGGCCGGTTTGAATAGCCATTCGAGCGATGGCTGCGCCGTCTTCACCGTGACGGTTGCTTTCCTTGACGCCAGCGGCGCCGTTGATGCCCATGCGCCGTTCAGTGTTTCGCCCTGGCCGCAACGGCTTCGCGTGCCGTCGTCAGCGCCATGATTACTTCATCCATCGTCCGCCAGTTGCATCAATCAACATAGATAAGGTCGCGTCATGCATATAGGTTCTTTGCTCAAATCCGCGGTGGCTATTGCGCTGCTGTGGGCGGTCGCCAATCCGGCTTTCGCCATCAGCTGTAGCTATATGTACGGCATCCAGCCGGCCAAAGGCTCCATGCCTTTTCAGGCATCGGCGATCAGCGTCGGACGCGATGTCCCGGTGGGCACGGAGGTGTATCGCCAGACATACAGGGCGCGGTCCGGCCAGACGGTGACACTCGACTGCCTGTATGCGCCGTTCCAGATGTCTACCGAGTGGACGGTTGATGCGAACTCGGGTATGGCCGCATGGTCCACCGGGCAGTATGCCAATAAGGTCTACAAAACCAGCATTGACGGTCTGGGTGTCGTTTTCAATAGTACCGGTGGTCTGCTGCCCAGACGGACCTCTACGCAGCCGAGTACTTGCACGCCGGGCAATCACTGCCAGGTTCCTTTTGCCAATCCGTCCACCAATACCGGGCCGGCCAATTTTGAATTGATATTGATTAAGATTGGGGCGGTCACGCCCGGGGTGCTGAGCGGCAGCTCCTTGCCGATCGTCAGTTTGTTCGGCAATTTCGGCGATGCCAGAATGCTGGGCTTCCAGATGGGCATCTCCGGCAACCTTCAGATAGTCTCGCGGACCTGCAGTACGCCGGATGTTTCGGTGCCCATGGGCACGTATACATCCAAGGATTTTACCGGGATCAACAGCGCCACCGGCTGGAAGGATTTCTCCATACGCTTGAACGATTGTCCGGCGTTCCATGGAACACTTACCAAGATCGCTGCAAGCTGGCTGTCGGACAGCGGCAACTCTCCGGGCGGCACGGGAACGACGGGAGTGCGTGAAATCAACAGACTGCGCTACCGCATCGACCCCGTGGGCACGGTCGCCAGCCTCGGCAACGGCGTACTGGGTCTCGATCGCGGTGCCCCTGGCGGCCCTCCCTCCGCAGCCGGTATTGCCCTGCAGATAGGTAGCCAGGGTACTAGCACGCTATTCCTGGCAACCCTGCAGAGCAGCGACCTGACCTTGAGCGATTCCGAACGCAGCTATTCCATCCCCCTGCGCGCCCGCTACCTGCAGACCGGCAGCAGGGTGACGCCGGGACCGGCAAACGCCTCGGCGACATTCACGATCAGTTATGACTAGGCTGCTGCGGGAGGTCGATCAAACAAAAAGGCGTGACGAGGCTCGCCGCCCGAAGGCGTGCGGAATGGACGCTGGTGCTCGGCTATAATCCGGGCACGTTGGCAAGTGTTGCGCAACGTCATCACGGAGCCGACATGCATAAACTGATTTCCGAACTCACCCGCCTGTATCTGTTCGACGAGCAACAGCAATACGTGGATGCGGAAGGCGGCGCGCTGCCGCTGACGCCAGCCGTGCTGGCCCGTCATCTGGCAGGCGAGCAGACGGTGGTGGTGCGGCTGGTCAGCGAGCAGGGCCTGGCGCGCACGCTGCTGCTGGAGTTTGGCGGCAAGGGCGGCGGCGAGGCGCACTGGAGCGCGCTGTGCACGATCGCCAATGCCGTGCAGCACGAGCTGGATTTGCCGGCGCCCGCCGTCAGCATCTCGGGCACGGCGTTCCAGCTGTGGCTGTCCCTGGCCACGCCCGTGCCTCTGGCCCAGGCGCAGCAGTTCGTGCAACTGCTGCGCTCGACCTTTTTACCCGCATCGACCGACATCCTCGCCGTCGCGCCGCCCGCCTACGTGGAGCAGGCGGCGCTGCCGCCGTGCCTGCAGGCAGCGGGCAAGTGGGCCGCCTTCATCCATCCCAGCATGGGCGCCGCCTTTGTCGACGAACCGGGCCTGGACATGCCGCCGCCACCGGCCGCGCAGCTGGGCTTTCTGGAAAGTCTGCGCAGCATCAACCCGGCCCAGTTCGCGCAGGCGCTGGCCAAGCTGCAGGGACATGCGGGGCTGGATGTTGCCGTGCAAACTGCCGTGCCAGCTGCGGTGCCAACGTACATGCCAGCAGCCGTGGCCCCTTTGGTACCCGCGCCCGTTCCCGCCGCCAGCGCTCAGCCAGGCTTGCTGCTGCAGGACGCCACCCTGGAAGACATCGTGCGCTGGCTGCATGCGCGGCATATCGAACCGACCTTCCGGCACCGGCTGCCGTAAAGAAGGCTGGCCGGCCCGAGTCCCATTCGATCAGCCTTGCCGAGGAATCAGGATATGCTGTTGATAAAATTTCTGGTACTGGTCTTTGCCATCGTCTTTGGCATACCCAACCAGATCATCGATTACAAGCACCGCAAGAACAAGTCCTATGAACCTGGCGATGCCTGGGCATATTATTCCAAGCTCAGCAAGGAGGGGAATGCGGAAGGCAAGTTCATGGTGTGGTCGACGTACTGCGGGATCGGCCTCGTGGTGGCCACGCTCGCCTATCTGGCCGTGCACCTGTTCACCAGGTAGTCCATGGCCACGCCAGCCGTCGTCCAGGGGGGCGGTGCTGGGTATAGACGCGGGATTTTTTGTTGGAGAAATGTACATGAGCACGGCCAGGAGCGGACTCATCGGGGCTTGCAGTGCCCTTGCCAGCATGCTTGCGGTATGGCTGGTCTATATCGGCCTGGAGCATTTCTCCGGCACGGTGAATCTCTGCGCCATTGTTTTGTGCGGATTGCTCATCGGGATGGTGCAGGGATGTTTTATCCACCGCGCACGGCACAGGTCCATCGCCATCGCTACCTTGATCGGCATGCTGATCTTGTGGCTGCCAGTGGTGGTGGCGACCTATGGCTTTGCTCTGCTGGCGCTGCCGCTGCTGGTGGCTTATGCGGCGCTGGTTTTCTGCGGCGCCAGGCTGGCAGGCACGCTGCGGGCGCATGCCTGCAGGCCCGCATAGCAAGCCTGCAAGGTCCGGTCTTTTAACGCAAGAGGGTATATGCAGTCACAATTTTATTGCACGTCGATTCAGGATTATGGCAATCAGCGCCTGGCCATCGTGCGCGGCGCCGTGTCCGCGGGCGCGGTTTTCCCGGGAATGACGCTCTGCATGGGCTTGGGCGATCAGGTCGACGTGACCTTCCCGATCTCCGCAGTGCTCGATGCAGGCGAGCTGCTGCTGGACTGCGACGACCAGGAAGGCGTGGACATGCTGCTGGCCTTCGCGGTGGCGCATGAATATCTGGCGATACAGGCATAGTCAGTTCTGGTCTGGTCATGCGATCATGCCGCAGCCCCGATGCGGATTGCCACTGGCTGCGTGAACGATCAGTAACGGACCACCCAAGGCATGGAAAACTGACACGATGACACCACAGGATTTTCTGAAGTTTCCCATCTCCACCGTCTTTTCGGCACCGCTGATCCTGCAGTTTGGCCTGAGCCAGCTCGCGTGGAATGCCCGGCTGGCGCGGCAGGTGCCCAGGCCGGCCACATGGCCGTCGGTGTCCAGCGAGCCGGCGCCGGGAGGTTTTTGTTCCCAGGTGGAACTGCAGGCCTACCAGCGGCTGCTGCAGATGCCGCAATCCCCGGCGCAGGAAGTGCTGTCCAACGTGCCGCTGTCGTCGATCTTTGCCATCGACGGCAAGGCGCTCGACCATTTCTTCGATACTGCCGGCTTTTCGCCGTCGCAGCGCGCCTTTGCCCACCTGAAGGTCGAAGGACAAATTGGCCAGAAGAGCGTGGACCTGCTGGTGATCGACAAGCTCAGCCAGGACATCCTCTTCGGCCTGGAAGTCGACAGCGAGTACCATGCGCAGGACGATCAAATCACGCACGACCTCATGAAAAGCGCGTTTTTCCGCCTGCATGGCATCCCCTTGCTGCGCCTGTACAGCCAGCAGGTGTATCGGGCCCACGACTGGTCCGCATTTTCCCTGTTGCTGGAACGGGCGCGACAGCAGTGGCAGGCGTACGTCCGGCATCCGACGTGCGCCACCATGCAGGCGCACATGCCCCCGTCACTGTACTTCCCGCACTGGTGGGCCGCCACCGAGTGATGCACAGGCGCGCGGCCGGCAGGCGGCAATGACACGCACGCGATGTTGCGCGATGCGCGCTCGCGGCATGCATGTATTCAATTCTTATCGGCATTTTTAGGACTGTTCTGATTTCAGTCAAGAAACGCCGTGGCTACACTTCAATAAGGCAGCAGTGCTCACCGTCCGGCATGGAGGGTGGGCGCCGTCCCTGGTACCCCCTTATTTGAAAGTAACGGCAATGACAAAGCAAGTACAGCAGCATCCACCCCGCGTGACCGGATTGCGCAACCACCCACCGGTGCTCGAGTCCAATCGCTTTCGCAGCGCCGACCTGCTCGACGCGCTGATCGATTTCCTCGGCTTGAAGAACGATGCGGCCCTGGGGCGCGAACTGCAGGTGTCGCCGCCCATCCTGTCGAAGATCCGGCATGGCGCATTGCCCGTCAGTGCCGCCATCCTCATCCGCATGCACGAGGTGAGCGGTTTGAGCATCTACGAATTGCGTGCATGCATGGGCGATCACCGCAATCGTTTCGGCATGCTCGATGCGCAGGAAAGCGACTGACGGTGTGCCTGCCGCCCCAGGACTGGCGCAGCGTTCGCGTGCGCCATGCCGTTCGGCGGCACTTGCCTGCCTGGTCCTTCCCTACGCTTCAACCCTAGGAAAAATGCCGTGAAAACCCTCCGACCCCCTGTGCGCAGCGAATTTAACACCTTGCGCGTGACGACCTTGACGCCTGATGCGGGCAAAGATGGCGCGCGCTGGCTGGACACGATGCTGAGCGCCATGGAAATTGTCAATGTAAGCAAAGTCCGTACCTTGAGCATGCTGCCGGCGCTCTTGCAGTCAGGGGAGGTCGACGTGATCGTGGCCGATGTCGAACACGGCGGCCTGATGGTGCCGACGCTGCTCAAGACGCTGGACGCGGCCAGCCCGCTGGTGCGCTTTCCGCATGTGCTGTGGGTCGGCCAGCCAACGCTGCTCAACCTGCTGCATGGGCCAGTGGCGGCGACGCAGGAGACGCCGGCGCTGTCGCGCATCGGCGGCCTGTCGGTGACGGCCTTGCTGGCGCATGCCCGTCTGGCGCGGCGCGCCGGCATCCATGTCGGCATGGTTCACGGTGGCGGCAAGGCGGCCTTTACCGAGGCCTTGCGCGCCTTGCTGCAGGTCGCGCCCGTCAGGCGGCAGGCATCGGGCGCCGCGCCAGCCGCAGGTCCGACGGAGGCCGATGTGATCGAGGCGCTAACCACCGGCAAGAACCTGCGCGTGATGCTGCAGCCGCAGTACGACTTGCGCACGCGGCGCATCATCGGCGCCGAGGCGCTGCTGCGCTGGCATCACCATGACGTGGGCGAGGTGCCGCCATCGGTGCTGATTCCGATGGTCAACCGCCTCGGCCTGCATCTGCTGCTGTTCAGCTTTATCGAGACGCGGGTCATCGACGTGCTGCTGGTGCTCAAGAGCCGCCAGGTGGCGCTGCCCATCGCCCTGAATGCCTCGGCTGAAACCGTGTGCACGCCGGGACTGGCGCAGCGGCTGGCCGAGAAGATGCAGCGGGCCGGCCTGCCGCCGGAACGGCTGAAAATTGAATTGACGGGAGATTTGCAGATCCCCGACGAGCTGTTACTGTCCGCCGCGCTCAATACGCTGCGCACCAAGGGTTTTCCCGTGTCGCTCGATGACTTTGGACAAGGTTCGGCGACCTTGAATCTTCTGGCCAGGATGTCGTTCGACGAAGTCAAGATCGACGGTGCATTCGTGCGCGACATGCAAACGAGCGCCTCGGCGCGGGCCGTGATCGGTGCGACAGTCCATCTCGCGCGTTTGATGAACCTGAAAGTGGTGGCCGAAGGCATCGAGGATGCCGCATGCATCGAGGCACTGGTCAAGCTGGGCTGTCCGGCGGGCCAGGGCTATGCGCTGGCGCGTCCCATGGAGCTGCGCGACTTTTTTGACAGCGTGTGCAGCAAGTGAGGAAAGGCGCCTTCGCCCAGCAGGGCGGCGGTTGGAGTGAGGAGGAACGCGATGCTCGCTGCATGAAAAACAGCATCGGCGGGACGTATGCCAAGTGCATCTTGCACCAGAATCATGTTATTGCACAGGAACAATTATGTTGATAAATTGCATCACTTATGGTGTGTGTGGCAAAAATAGGAGTAACCTCATCAAAAGTACCTTTTCTCGTGTAGCGCCTGGCCTTCGCCCTTGCCGATGAAACGCTTACGTATTGCCTTGCTCGACGATCACGCGGTGGTGCGGCATGGCCTGGTGGCCCGCCTCACGGCCGAAGCCGATATCGCCGTAGTCGGCGCCTACAGCACCAGCCGCGAACTGATGGCGGGCCTGCTGCTGGAACCTGCCGACGTGCTGTTGCTCGACTATGCGCTGGGGCCGGACGAGCTCGACGGCGTGTCGCTGATCCGCGCGCTGCGCGCCAAGTTTCCCGATTGCCCCATCCTCGTGCTGTCCACGCATCATGAACCGGCCACGGTGGCGCTGGCCCTGCGCGTCGGTGCCCGCGGTTTCGTTGGCAAGGGCGAGGAAATGGCGGAGCTGGTCAAGGCCTTGCGCAAGGTGGAGTCGGGCGCCGTGTACCTGAGCGCCGAGATGTCGTACCGGGTGGCCGAGGCCACCACCGCCTTCGATGCGCGCGGCGGCGATGACGGCGCCGATGCATTGCTGCTGGGAGCGGCATTGTCGGCGCGAGAGCGCGAGGTGATCCGCTGCTACCTGGCGGGCATGACGGTGACGGAAATCGCGGAAAAATTCAAGCGCAGCATCAAGACCATCAGCTCGCAAAAGGCCACCGCCTTCCGCAAGCTGGGCGTTACGTCGAACAACGAACTGTTCAAGATCCGCCATACCATAGGAGAAGCATGAGGCGTTGGCGTGCCGGTATCGCCGCGTTGCTGCTGGCCGTCTGCTGCATCGCGGCGCAGGGGCAGGGGCAGGAAAAGGCGCTTGCGCTCAGTGGCGCTGAGCAGGCCTGGGTGCGCGCGCATCCGGTGCTGAAGCTGGGCCTGCGGCAGAACCGGCCACCGTTTGAAATCGTCCAGCGCGGCGCGGTACGCAGGGGCATCGGCACGGATTACATCAACATCATTGAACGGCATAGTGGCCTGGTGTTTGACATCGTGACCCTGGCCGACACGGACAACGGCCTGGCGGCGCTGCGCGAACGGCGCATCGACTGTCTTCCTGCGGTGCGCAGCATCGGCACGCCGCCGCAGGCGCCCGGTATCGACTACAGCCTGCCTTACCTCTCGACCACGGCCATCGCCGCCACACGAGAACAGCTTGAACCGGGTGCCGATGGCATCGCCTTCGATGGCAAGACCGTGGCGCTGCCGGCGGCGGAAGCGGACTTGCTCGGCGTTTTCCTGCGCGAACGCCACGACGGCATGCGCATCATAGTCCGTCCCAGCATGCGCCAGGCGCTGGCGCTGCTGTCGAAGGGCGGCGCCGACCTTGCCATCGGCACCCGGGCGCAGCTGATGCCGGGGTTGATGCGCGAAGCGGGGGAGAACCTGCATTTTACCGAGCTTCCCTTGGCGATGACGTCCGACGTGCGCATGGCGCTGCGCGACAGCGACCCCTTGCTGGTATCGATCGTGAATAAATCGCTGGCCGCGATGACCCCGGCCCAGATCCGCCTGGTGCGCCAGGATTGGCTGGAGGCCGAGGGCGATGAGCACGCAGGCATGCTGTTTTCGGCCGATCACTTTGGCGAGCATGTGGGCCTTGCCGCCGCCTTGCTGCTGATCCTCGCGGGCCTGGCATACCAGGCCTTCAGCGCGCACCGGCGCGCCTTGCGCAATGAACGCAGGGCGGCCATGTTCCTGGCCGTGATGAGCCATGAAATCCGTTCGCCCATGAATGCCGTGCTGGCCGCCGTGGAATTGCTGCGCGCCACGCCCATCAATACCGAGCAGCGTCACTTTGTCGACCTGGCCAGCAATGGCGGGAATATCCTGCTGCGTTTGCTTGACGACGTGCTCGACGTCTCCAAGCTGGAGGCGGGTCAACTGACGCTGAGCCTCGATGCGGTCGATGTCGTGGCCCTGGCCAACGATGTGGTTGCCTTGCAGCAGCTGCGGGCGCGCGAGAAGGGCATCACGCTCGATGTGGCAGTGCGCCAGGCCCTGCCGCCGTTGATGCTGGACGAGGCCAGGCTGCTGCAGGTGCTGCATAACCTTGTTTCAAACGCCATCAAATTTACGGCAACAGGCGGGGTCGAGATTCAGATTGCCATGCTGGAAGACGGGCAGGGCCAGGCGCGGTTGGAAATGACCGTTGCCGATACCGGCATCGGCATCGCCAGCGCCGTGCAGGCCACCCTGTTCCGGCCCTACGTGCAGGTGGAGGGCACCTACAAGCGCTCGGGCGGCACGGGACTGGGACTGGTCATTTGCCGTGAACTGGTCAATCTGATGCAGGGTACGATCACTATCGATAGCGAAGTGGGCAAGGGGACGCGCATGGTGATTTCCCTGCCTGCGGACGCGGCGCCCGCTGCCGCCCTGGCGGCCGCAGTGGCGCCGGCCCGTCCGATCCCGGTGGGCGGCACGGCGGCGCAGCGCCTGTCGATACTGGTGGTTGAAGATGTGCCGGCCAACCAGGCCGTGCTGCGGGCCCAGCTTGCCAGCCTGGGCTGCGATGCGGACATCGCCGAGAATGGCGCCAGGGCACTGGCCTGCTTCAGCCTGCGCGAATATGACCTTGTGCTGATGGATTGCGATTTGCCCGACATCGACGGCTACAGCCTGACGGCCGAATGGCGCAGGCGCGAAGCGGACCTTGAACAGGCGCGCTGCCCGGTCATCGCCATTTCCGCCTCCACAGGGGCGGATCATGCCGAACGCTGCTTTGAAGCAGGCATGGATGGCATCTTGAGCAAGCCGATCCGCCTGGCCAAACTGCAGGATATCGTCGAACTCTGGTGCGACGTGAGCCTGGCGCTGCAGGCACCGCCGATGGCGACGACCGGCGTATTTGACATGCCGCAGGTGCGCGCCGCGTTCGCCAGCGACATGGGCGAGCTGCTGCAGGCCTTGGCCATGCACGAACGCGATGCCGCCATGCGCGCCGCGCATCGCCTGCATGGCGCAGCCCTGTCCATGCAATGGACGCAGATGGCGCAGCCGGCAGGGCAGCTGGAAAGCCTGCTGCGCAGCGACGCAGCGCTCGTCGATGCGCGCTGCGGCGAACTGCTGCAGCATGTCGTGGCCGCCTGGCGCAACAGCGGCCAGCATTGATTTCAACTTAAGGGAGCAACATGTCAAGTAGCATGCACAAGAATAAAAAACAAGCGATGGGGATGCTGGCGTTGATGTTGCCAACCACCTTGCTGTTTCTCGTATTGTCCGGCATGGATCCGACGAAGTTGCCGTTGGCTTCCGAAGCCCTGCCTTTCGGCGTGCCTGCTTCGCTAGGCAATATCCCGATAGCCTCGGCGATCTTTTACGTCAGCATGGGGTTGACGGGGCTGGTGCTGGCACTCCTGCCGGAAACCCTGTCGCGCAGGAAAGCCTTGCTGGCCGGCTTCCTGCTGCTGGCCGTGGCTGCGTTAATGGGCCTGTATTCCCGTACGCTATTTGAACTGTGCTGCTGGAGTTTGCTGGGAGGTATCGGATGCACGATGAATATCTGTGCCTGGGTCAGTATCGGGGTCACGTATTTCCCCCGCCATTGCGCCCTGGTGGTGGGACTCATGATCTGCTTTACCGCAGTCAGCAACATTTTTGCGAACAAACTCAGCGCCATTCAGCACGCCATCAATGAACAGGGGGAACTACCTGTGTTACCTGCGCTGGCGGGCATGCTTATCCTGATCCTGCTGTATCTCCTGATCTGGCATTTTTTTCAGCAGATCAGCGCCAGCGGCGAGCCGCGCTTCATCCGTCCTGAAGCCAGGAACCCGGTCGGTTCGGTCTGGTCCCGCGGCCCCTTGCTGCTGTTTCTGGCCGCCATATGCCTGCCATTGAGCGCGGGTAACTTTGACTATCTGTATAGCCTGTACATGCGCGAGATACTGGGATTTCCCATCAAGACGGTAGGGGTGGTGATAGGCATTGCCATGAGTGCCACCTTGCTGTCACCGCTGGCTGGCTGGCTGGGGGACCGCCACGGCGCCGTGAAAATGCTGCTGATCACGCTGCCCATCACGGCGGCAATCGGCGGCCTGATCTCCCTGGGATGGCAGCTTCCAGTGGAGGTGCTCGTGCTGCTGGTGTTCCTGATTGGCTTTGGTCTGACCGCCGTGTTCTATATCAATATTCTGGCGGCCCTGATCCAATCGGTGCCGCCCATGCAGAACATGCGGGCAGTGGGCTTGTTTTATGTCGCCTTCAACCTTGGCATTCTTGCCGCGGATGTGCTTTTCACCCATCTGAAGGAGATGGTCGGCTGGACAACGCTGGTGTTATTGCAGCTGGTCTTGCCCCTGGTGCTGGCGACCGTTCTGGTCTGGCTGGCGCAGCGCATCATGACGCCTGACGATCAGGCGGTGCTGCCAGACTGATCAGCCGGCAGCCTTTCATCTTGCCTGCAAGCGCCGCCTTGCAGGTTTTCCCCGCAGCTACATTTCACGTCATCTCCCCATCCTGTCCAGTCACGCCGCAGCGCCAGATTGCCAGTGCGCTGGCGTCTTGCGTCCGCGGTTGCCACCTAAAAAGCGCATCTTATCCGCACGGGCGGATTTTTAAGACCATTCTCATATCGACAAGTATCGCGTCTCTGTAAAGTACGAATCTGCAACAACAGCCGCGTTCCTACATTAACTGGTGCGCATTTACCTTTATCTTTCAGGAGTAGTCTCAATGAAATCCCAAGCCCGTATCTTCGCCGTTCTGCTGGCCGCCGCTGCAACCCAGTCCGCTTTCGCCGCCGATGGCACGATCATTTTCAAAGGTGAATTGTCCGATTCGACTTGCACGGTTGCTGTCAACGGCGCTGCCGGCCCTGCACCTGCGACCGTGCAATTGCCAAAAATCTCGGCTGCCCAGCTGAAAACTGCTACAGAAGTTGCAGGTAAGACAGGTTTTAACATCACGCTCAGCGCTTGTACCGGTACCACCACCACGGCTGCCGCATTTTTCGAACCGGGCGCCGGTGTTGATCCGGTGACCCATAACCTGAAAAATAACGACGCCGCCGGCGCCAAGAATGTTCAGCTGCAACTGCTCGATGGCACCAACAGCAAGCCGATCAAGGCCGGTGATTTCGCGCAAGTCACCGATACCAGCAAGGTCACGAAGAATACGACTGGCGAGACGGTTCTGCCGTATGCCGTGCAATACATTGCCACCGGCCTTGCCACCGCCGGCAAGGTCGAAAGCACCGTTACCTATTCCATCACTTACGAGTAATCCACTCGCCAGGGAAGCACGTCCTCGCCGCCCAGGCGGGACGCGCTTCCCGTCTACATTCTGAGGTCTTCCATGTCCCCTTATCATTCATTGCGCAGTTCGTTGTTGCTCAGCCTGGCCTTGCTGTTTTGCTCTTCCTCCATGGCCAGCGTGGTGATCACGGGAACGCGGCAGATTTATCCGGCAAAGCAAAAAGAAATCACGGTCAAGCTCAATAACGATGGCGCAATGCCGGCGCTGGTGCAGGCGTGGGTCGATGCCGGCGATGTCGCATCGACGCCGGCTGCGGCCAAAGTTCCTTTTGTGCTCACGCCACCGCTGGCCCGCATCGATCCCGGCAAGGGGCAGAGCCTGCGCCTGATGTTTGTCGGTCCGGCCTTGCCGGCTGCGAAGGAATCGGTGTTCTGGCTGAATGTGCTGGAGATTCCGCCCAAGTCGCAAGAGGCCGATGTGAATTCGCTGCAGATGGCGTTCCGCTCACGCGTCAAGATTTTTTATCGCCCCGAGGGGCTGGCTGGCAATCCGGTCGACGCGATGGAACAACTGCAATGGCGTGCCGTGCCCGCCAGCAATGGCAAGGGCTTTGCCCTGGAAGCATATAACCCGTCCGCCTTTCACGTGTCGCTGGCGTCGCTGTCGCTGATGGTCGGCGCCGTGCGCAGCGAGAGTGATGGCGGCATGGTGGCGCCAGGCGAGACCAAACAATTTGCGCTGCCCACCGTGAAAGCCTTGCCTGGCGCCGGTGCACAGGTGGAGTTTAGCGCCATCAATGATTATGGTGTCCCGATGCCGGTGCGGCGCACCCTTTCTGCGCCCGCCGGCCGGCCCGCTCCTTAAGGTCTGAATCATGCATACTCATCGCCATATTCGCTATTTTCCTCAAGTAATGCCTGGTCCGGGCGTCAATGCGCTCGTTGGCAGCGTGGTCAAGGCGGTGGCGTTCAGTTCATGTGCGTTGGTCATGCCGGCGGCGCATGCCGATCAGGTCGAATTCAATGGCGCGTTTTTGCCGGCAGGCTCGCGCAGCCTGGATCTGGCCGCGTATCAGAATGGCAATCCGGTCTTGCCAGGCACTTACCGTGCCGATATCGCCCTCAACGGCCAGCTGAAAAACCGCCAGGATATCAGGATTCACGCGAATGACGACGGCAGCCATCCGGTAGTGTGCGTATCGCGCAAGCTGCTTGAATTGCTTGGCGTCGACATGACGCGTCTGTCGCCGCAAGCGACGGCCTTGCTGGAAGCGGACAACTGCGCCGAACTGGGCAAGCTGATCGAGAATGCGACGGCCAAGTTCGTGCCGGAGAGCCAGCAAGTCGACATCAGCATTCCGCAGATTGCGCTGCGCCGCGATGCGCGCGGTTATGTCAGCCCGGAACTGTGGGATAGCGGCGTGACGTCCGGCATGCTCGGTTACAGTTTCAACAGCAATCACAATAAAAGTGGCGACAGCGCCTTCAACTCAGCCTACCTGGGCCTTGACGGCGGCTTCAATCTCGGCGCCTGGCGTCTGCGCCACAAGAGTGCGCTGAGCTGGCAGCAAGCGGGCGGCAGCCACTATCAGGTGCTCGACACCTATCTCCGGCGCGACATCACCTCGCTGAAAAGCCAGCTGACCCTGGGCGACGCAAATACCAGTGGCGAGATTTTCGACACCCAATCCTTCCGCGGCGTGCAACTGGCCAGCGATGACCGCATGCTGCCGAACTCGCTGCGCGGCTATGCGCCGGTGGTACGCGGCATCGCCCGCACCAGCGCCCGTGTGACGATACGCCAGGCGGGCAATATCTTGCTGGAAACGACGGTGGCGCCAGGCGCCTTCGTCATCGACGACCTGTACGCCACCGGCTATGGCGGCGACCTGAACGTGACCGTGTCCGAAGCGGACGGCAGCGAACAGCGCTTTGTGGTGCCGTATGCCGCCGTGACGCAGCTGCTGCGTCCGGGAACGCTGCGTTTCGGCGCCACGGCCGGCGTGACGCGCAATAATTACCTGAGCCAGCAGGCAGGTTTCATGCAAGGCACCGTGCAATATGGCTTGAATAACAGCCTGACGGGCTACGGCGGCGTGCAAGCCAGCGCCGATTATTTTTCGCTGCTGGGCGGCATGGCGTTTGCCACGCCGATCGGCGCCATGTCCGTCGATCTGAGCCATGCGCAGACTGCCCTGGACGCCGAGAAGGCCAAGGGCCAGAGTATGCGCGTGTCGTACAGCAAGAATATCCTGAGCACCGGCAGCAATTTTTCGATGGCGGCCTACCGCTTTTCCACCAGCGGCTACCTGGATTTCGCCAACGCCATGCAGGCGCTTGACGCCGAGCGGCAGGGCTATGCCACGACCATGCTGGACCGCCCCCGCAACCGGCTGTCGCTGACGGCCGACCAGAGCCTGGGCGAGTGGGGCAACCTCAGCGTCAGCGGCTATACGCAAAACTACTGGAACCGGGAAGGGCAGGACCTGCAATACCAGCTCAGCTATAACAAGCGGGTAGGGCGCATCAGCTATGGCATCAGTGCCAACCGCGGCAAGACGTCGTCAGGCGTCATGGAAAACCGCTTGCTGCTGTCCGTCAACCTGCCGCTGGGCAGCAGCGCCAGCGTCGACATGCCGCACGTGTCGGCCCAGCTGGAGCGCAACGCCGATGGCCGCTACAGCCAGCTGGCCACCGTCAGCGGCACGGCCGGTGAAGAACGCCAGTTCGGCTATGGCGCGTCGCTCAGCCGCGATGGCAGCAGCGGTAGCAGCAGCGGCACCCTGAGCGGCCAGTACACGGGAGCGCGGACCTTCGTTGGCGCGTCGATCGGGCGCGGGCAGGACTATACGAGCGCCTCGTTCAACATGAGCGGCAGCGTGGTGGCCCATCCTGGCGGCGTGACGTTGTCGCCGCACCGTGGCGACACCATGGCCGTGGTGCATGCGCCTGGCGCCGCCGGTGCCAGGGTGGCCGGCTATCCGGGTCTCAGGCTGGACGCCAGCGGCAATGCGGTGGTGCCGTATCTGCGTCCGTATGAACTGAACGATGTGGCGATCGATCCTGTGGGCTCGTCGATGGACGTGGAAATGCGCGAAACGAGCCAGCAGGTGGCGCCGCGCGACGGCGCCGTCGTCTTCCTCAAATACAGCACCAGCACGGGCCGCGCAATTTTGTTCCAGGTGCGCCTGGCGGGCGGCGACGTGCTGCCGTTTGGCGCCACGGTCAAGGATGAGCAAGGACAGTCCGTGGGCATGGTGGGCCAGGACGGCCAGCTGTATGCGCGCCTGCAGGAAAACAGCCGGCAACTGTCGATTTCGTGGGGCAGCAGGGCGCATGAGCGCTGCTCGCTGCCGGTGCCAGCGTCGTTGTTGCAGGGCGAAGGCGGACAGCTGCAGCAAGCCGATGCCGTGTGCGTGCCGGAACTGATCAATGCCAAGGCGGCGCCCGCCGAAGAACGCAGCGCTGGCTTGCTGGGCGGCACGTATTCAGTCGATATTTTCGTGAATGGCCAGCGCATGGAGCGGCGCGACGTGGCGTTCCTTCCTATGCCCGGGGGACAAGATGCGTCTCCTTGCATGAGTACGGTTGATTTGCAGGCGTATGGAGTGCAGCTTTCCAAAGAGCAGTTGCTGCAGCCATGCCAACTGGTGCTGCAGTCGATTCCCGGCGCCAGCTGGAGTCATGAGGCAGCCGTGCAGCGTCTCGATCTGCAGGTGCCGCCTGCATTTCTGGCCGCGCTGGTGCCACGCCAGGATTTGCAGGTCGCCGCAGCCAGAAAATATGAAGACACCGCGCTTAAAATCAACCCAAAAAGAAAACCATGAACGTTCGTAAAGTACTGTCTCTGCTGGCCGTATTGCTCGTGTGTGGTGCGCCGCAGCTGGCTTAGGCGTTCGAATGCCGCATCACCGATGGCGCTGCTACCACTGCAACGATGGCCCTCCAGATCAGCAGCCTTACCGTGCCGCGTGATGCACCCAACGGCACCTATCTCTACACCCAGGCTTTTCAGAATGCCGATGCTGGTATCCAACGGATTGGCTGCACCGATGCGATCGAGTCAGAAGGCGAGGGATACGGGTATGTTGCAGGCGTACTTGGCAGTGTCAGCTCCAGCGCTGTTCCCGCAATGGCCGGGAAAATTTATGAAACCGGGGTGCCCGGCATCGGTGTGGTGTGGCAGGTCACCTCGGATACCTCGCTGAATGTCGGCAAAGGTACGTACTTTTACTGGCCCATTAAGTGCCTGGCTTCTAACTTACGGGCTGAATGCTATACAGGCAGGTCCGGGTCGGTGAGAGTACCAACTACTTTCAGGGTCGCGCTCGTAAAGACTGGGCCGGTGGGCGTAGGCCTTATACAGGCAAGCGCTCTGGGCCGGGCGATTCTCCGTATACGATTTTCATATTTATCCGGTAGCACGAGTAGCAACGAAGTTGAGGTCGTGACACTGGGATTGACAGGCAGCATACGCGTTGTCAGTAAAACCTGCACGACGTCTGATGTCAGCGTACCACTTGGCCGTAGCAAGATAATGCCCCTGAAAGGGGCAGGCATGTACCTGCCGGCGGTCAACTTCGAAATCCGCTTGACCAATTGCCCAGGGTTTCCTGGTAGTATTTCTAGCGGGGGCGGTGGCGCACTTTCTTCGCAAAATGGTGGCGTCATTGGCCCCAGCAGATCGCCGAATACCCTCAAGATACGTATAGACCCGATGGCAGCGGCGATCGATGCCAGCAAAGGCGTGCTGAGTCTGACGGCGGAGAAACGGGCTGCCACTGGCGTGGGAGTGCAACTGTTAGACGAGTCAGGTCAACCCTGGATATTGTCGAAGGAAGTCGGCGTGCCGAATCTCGAGGCCAATACCGTTTCGTTGACCATCAAGCTGAGCGCGCGCTATCTGCAAACGGCAGCCAAGGTAACGCCCGGCTTGGCCAATGCCGTGGCGACGTACACGCTGAATTATCAGTAGCTTTCTTGCTGGGTTGAAAGGTCGCCAATTGCGTGTGCGCAGGCTGGTGGCCAGACGCAAAAAACGACTCGCAAGCGTAATGCCGTTCAGTTAAGACTGAACGGCATTTTTATTTTCCGGGTTGTAACCGTCAGAAGAGGCTGCTAACGCGTGGGACATGCTGGGACATGCTTGAGGACACGATTCATTTTTTGACGGAGACCCAAACGGCGCCAGATTGAGGGCGTCTGGGGTAACATTTGTCGCTCGAGTGGGGCGATCAGGAAATAATCGACACTTCATCATTCCCGCCAAATCGAATACGACGCGGAGACCGCTGGCGTTGGCAGGGGGGATGTGCTGATCGAGATGAAGCTGGCACAGCAGGTTCGCAAAAAATGGCCGGATCTGCCACCATCTTGGCGGGCACGCACCATTGCCGTGGTCGATGGCCAATGGCGAAAGCGGCATTGGCGGTGAAATGCGATCCCACTGAAATCAGCGTTGTATGGCCATCCACGTCATCCAATATGAGCTGCCCTGGTCGCCATCGTGCGCTCCCAGGACAAGTTGCCAGCCTTGATGCAATGCCTGCGTCAGCGGCTAACCAGGTCGCTGAATGAAGAACGGCCCGATCGCCAATTCGACCGGGCCGTCAAAGCCGTGCCTCGGCGTTACACCGTCCGGCTCTTGCAACGAGACCTTGACTGAACGTCAATACGCCGGTGAGAGCGCGTTGTCGTGTATGACCATGCGGCCTCCAGAGCTTCAGGACGGCAAGCGATGCCGGCAGGGGGACAACAGTGCCCGCAGTTCGCCGATGGACAGACCCGATGCTTCGTGCATGCGTATCAGCATGTCCGTATCAAGCGCGGTGCTTCCTCTTCTCAGCTTGCTGATCGCAAAGGGCGGCACGCCTAGCTCGCGTGCCAGGCAGGCATCATTGTGCAATCCCATGTAGGCGAGCAGGCGTTCGACCAGTGCCGCGGCATCATGCGTGTGAACGGCTGTTCCGGTACCCGTTGCATCGGTGCTCAAGATCAGTGGTAATTGCTTCATATCGGTCATGTCATATCGCCTTCACTGTCATTGCCAAGGGCTTGGTCAGTTGACGCTGGATAAATTCTGCGCGCTCCATCGGGCGTGCCAGTGCATAGCCCTGGCCGATATGGCAGCCGATGCTCAGCAAGGCCGCCAATACTGATTCGTTCTCAATGCCTTCGGCCACCAGCTTGAGGTTCAGCCTTTGTGCGAGGGCAATCAGGGTGGCGATGATGGCGTGCGACTGGGTATTGTTTTCCATGTCGCGGATATAGGCGCCATCGATCTTGACTTCATCGAAAGGCATCTTGGACAGGACGTTGAAGGTGGCGGAGCCGGCACCGAAATCGTCGAGCGACAGGGTAAAGCCCTTGGCCTTCAGGGTGTTCAGGCATGCCGACAGGCACAGTTCATCGAGTACCGGCAAGTCTTCGGTGACTTCGACTTTCAGCAGCCGCGTCGGCAGGCAGGCATCCCACATCCTGGTGGCAAGCATATCGGCCATGCCCGGTTCGCACACGGTATCGATCGAGGCGTTGACGGCCAGCGGCACCTCCGCGCCATGGCGGCGCAGGTAGTGCAGCACATCGATGACTTCCCTGACAACCAGGTCGAACAGCGGCAAATGCAGGCCCAGCCGGTTGACCATGGGAATCAGCACGCTTGGCGCCACCTCGCCATAGCGCGGATGGCGCCAGCGCAGCAGCGCCTCGGCGCTGACGATGCGCCGGCTGTGCAGGTCGTACTGCGGCTGGTAGACGATGCGCAGTCCTTCACCCGTGTGGATGGCATGGATGATGTCTGCTTCAGAAGGCAATGCCAACGGGCGATGGCCGGGCGCGTACACGGGCTGCTTGCAGTCATGCGCCGCCTCGCCCGGCACGGACAGATAGGGCAAGGGCAGGCGCTGGCGCACCGTGATGGAAGGATTGGCATACACGGAGGCGCTCATGGCGTTGTCCCGAAGGGTTGGAGATGCAGGAAGTATAGGCAGGGCGTTTACTGCAAGAAATCGGAATGTTCTGAAAAGCGGCGGCGCGGATGATCCGCAGCCGCGCAGGGGCGGCGCTCGCCGAGGCGGCAAGACGGCAAGGATGCCGGCGTGGCGGGTGGCGCCGCTTCAGCGCCGGCGCATGCAGGCCGCCGCTTAAACGCCGAACGCGCAGCGCACGAAGTCGCGCCGGATGTCATTGATCCTGTCGAACTCGCGCGTGTAATACAGCTTGTTCGTCAGCAGCACCGCGTAGCGGCCGCGCCGGGGGCTGAGCCACATGGCCGTGCCGGTGAAGCCCAGGTGGCACCAGATGTCGTCCTGCGGCGCGGTGCCGGCCGCCGGGTGCCAGAACAGGCCGCGCGACGGGCTCAAGGTGCCGGTCTGTACCCTCAGCGAATCGCGCACCCAGCCGGCGTCAAACACGCCGCCCTGTTGGCCGCTTGCGGCCGCCAGCATGGCCCGCAGGAAGCGCTGCAGGTCGGGCACATTGGAGAACAGGCCGGAAATGCCGCATACGCCGCCCAGCAGCCGGGTTGAAAAATCATGCACCGTGCCGCACAGGTGGGCGCCCGCAGCATCGCAGTATTCGGTGGGCGCGGCCAGGTGGACGAGCGGTGGCGGCAAGGGGCCGAAGCGCGTGGCGGCCATGCCCAGCGGGCGCACAATGTACTCGTCTAGCGCCTGGTCCAGGGGCATGCCCAGCAGGCGTTCGATGACCCAGCCGAGGATCAGGGCGGCGCGGTCCGTGTAGGTCACGGCCTGGCCCGGCACGCCTTCCAGCGGTTCGCGCAGCACGCCGCACACGATGTCCTCGCGCACGTCGCCATAGCTGGCGCGCAGGCGGGCGCGCAAGGGCAAACCGGCAGTGTGGGTCAGCAGCTGGAAAATCGTGATGGGCCCCAGGGCATAGCCTGCCGTGCCGGGCAGCAGGTCTGCCAGGCGATCGTCCAGGTGCAGGCGCTGGTGGTGCACCAGCCAGCCGGCCAGCGACCAGACGCCGATGATCTTGGTCAGCGAGGCGATGTCGAACAGGGTATCGGTCCGCATGGCGGCGCTGGCGGGGTCGGGCGTGAGTCGCCCGGCCGCGCCCATCGCACCGTGCTCCAGGCTGCCCACGGCCCAGGCCGCGCCTGGAAAAATCTGTTGTTCCACGCCGGCCGCAAGCAGCGTCGTTAATTGGTCCGTCAAGTCTGTAAGGTGTGTTATTGGCATGATGAAGGTACGGTGTTTGTTGGGTGTTGCTCTGCCGCTGCCACCCCCAGCCAGCGCGCCACCGACTGCGCCACCCAGGTCCCCTCGTCGAGCGGCAGGTCGTGGCCGGCCTCGCCGTGGATCAGGCAATCGGCCTGCCAGGCGCGCGCCAGGCGCTGCGAGCAGCGGTGGTCGACGAGACGGTCCTGCGCGCCGGCCATCACCAGCACGGGCATGGCCGGACGGCTGGCCGGCGCGCGGTAGCGGGCGGCCGACAGCAGCTGGCGCAGCGCGTTGCGGCGGCTGACCGGGAATTCCCGCTGGAATGCCAGCCAGCTGTCGAGCAAGGCGGCGTTGCCGGCGTCGTGGCGGCCGCTGGTCAGGCGCAGGATCAGCGCTTCCTGGCTGCGCGCGTCGCCGAAGCACAACTGGCGCAGCAGCGCCGGGTAGTTCTGCCAGCGCAGGCGCTGGTAAAACGGGTTGAACGGCCGCATGCTGGTGTTGAGCAGCACGCAGCGGGCCACTTCCCGCGGGTAGCGGTGCGCCCATTCCACGGCCACCATGCCGCCCAGCGACAGGGCCAGCAAGTGGTAGGGCGCCGGGATGCCGCGCGCCAGCAGCTCCTGGCGGCAGCATTCCACCATGTCGGCCACGCGCGTGGCGCTGTCCTGCTGGTGGCGCGTGCCATTGCCGGGCAGGTCGGGCGTGATGATGCGGGCGCCGGGCAGGGCGCCGGCCAGGGTGGCGGGAAAGGTGCCCCAGTGGCGCTGTTCGCGCATCAGGCCGCGCAGCAGTACCCAGCTTGGCGAGACCGAGCTTGGCGAGACCGGCGGCTTCATGATTCGTACCACTGCACCAGCGCGCGCCGGCGCTGGGCTTTGCGGGCCAGGCCGTCCGGCAGCCAGCGGCCATGGCTGCTGGCGGCGCGCATGAGAAAATCGAACCACACCAGGTGGCGGCGCAGCACGCGCTGCAGGCGGTGCGTGGCCGTGGGATTGAAGATGCTGACACGGTTGAACAGCTGGCGCGGGTTTTTCTTGACCCAGCGCCACGAGCCCATTTCCAGGGTCAGCGGCAGGAACACGCGTTCGCTGTAGCCGGTGCCGTTCAAATACAGATAGTCCCACAGGTCGCCATGCGTGCGGTATTGCCGGCTTTGCGGCTCGAACACATAATTGTGGTTCGGGTAGCTCTGGCTGAACAGCTCTTCCAGCGCGCCGATCTCGGCCAGGTGTTCGATCGGCACCTTGGTATGCGCGTGGGGAAACCAGATGCGGTCGCGCAAGCCGAAGCCGGAATGGCAATCGAGGGCCATGCTGAACTGGCGCGACAGCAGTTCGCGCTCGACGAGGTCGCACACGGCCTGGCTTTCCGCCTCCATCGGCGCGTCAAAGGCACCGCGGTACCAGGGCAGGCGCGGGCTGTAGCGTTGCCCGCCCAGCATGAAGGGCACGCGCTCGCGGGCGCTCAGCGGCGCGTTGCGCATCAGGTCCACGCCGCGCGGATTGCTGCGCGTGGCTTGCCACATGCCGCCCGGATTGGCCAGCGGCATGAAGACCAGGCGCATGCTTTCCAGCTGCTGGTGCAGGGTGGCGTCCCAGCGCAGGCGGGCGATCAGGCTTTCCAGAAAAGAGAGCAGCACTTGCGTGCCGATGCGTTCGAGGCCGTGGATGCCGCCAAAAAAGCCCAGCGCGGGCACGTCGGGGCTGGGGTTGCCCAGCGCAATGGTGTACACGGGAAACTGGCGTCCATCCATGGCGATGCTGCAGGCCGTGGCCACTTCCAGGTGGTTGCCGCCCTCGTCAATGAGGCGCTTGAGTATGACCAGTTCGGGCAGATTCTTTTCGATCATCAGGCGTCTGAAAGAGAGAGTGACAGCCAGTGTAGCCGAAATCTTGCCCGTTCCCGGCGTCCCGCATGACGAAATTTACGCGGTGCCGGCATGTCACGAAGCCGTCATGATTGCGGTGTAAGCTGCCGCCCCTGATGCAAAGGCGATCCGCTTTTGCCCGCCGCCAGCCGCGTGATTTGAACGTTCGTTAGCGTACAGACGCATGGCTATCCTCCTGTCAGGCTGGAACCTCGGGCCTGCATGCGCCCACCCAGCCAGACCACAGCCAGGAGGAAGCGCGACATGACGGAGCCTAATCACATCAATGCCGGCAGGCGCGGCCTGCTGATCGCCGGCGCGCTGTCGGCCACCGCCGTGGCCGTCCCCGGCGTGGCGGGAGCGGCCGAAGCGGCCAATACAGCCACCGCAGCCAGCCAGGCCGGGCAGGCGCCACCGGTTTTGATGAAAGTCAGCCTGGACATCAACGGCCAGCGCCACAGCCTGGACATCGACACCCGCACCAGCTTGCTCGACGCCCTGCGCGAACATCTGCACCTGACGGGCACCAAGAAGGGCTGCGACCATGGCCAGTGCGGCGCCTGCACCGTCATGCTCGACGGCCAGCGCATCAATTCCTGCCTGACCCTGGCCGTGATGCATGACGGCGCCAAGGTGACCACCATCGAAGGGCTGGGCACGCCCGAGAAATTGCATCCGATGCAGGCCGCCTTCATCGCGCATGACGGCTTTCAATGCGGCTACTGTACCCCGGGGCAGATCTGCTCGGCCGTCGCCGCGCTCGGAGAAATTCGCCAGGGCATCCCCAGCCACGTCAGTGCGGACCTGAACGCCCGGCCGCAAGTGACGCCGGAAGAATTGCGCGAGCGCATGAGCGGCAATATCTGCCGCTGCGGCGCCTATTCCAATATCATCGAGGCCATCACCGAAGTGGCGGGGAGGCCCGCATGAGAGTCTTCAGCTACCAGAAGGCGGCCACGCCGGCCGAAGCGGCGGCTGCCGCCTTGCGCACGCCGGGCGCCAAGTTCATCGCCGGCGGCACGAATCTGCTCGACCTGATGAAACTGGAAATCGAAACGCCCGCGCATTTGATCGACGTCAATGGCCTGGCCTTGGACAAGGTGGAAGCTACCCGTGATGGGGGCTTGCGCATCGGCGCGCTGGTGCGCAACACGGCGCTGGCCGCCCATGCCACAGTGCGGCGCGACTATGGCGTATTGTCGCGCGCCTTGCTGGCTGGTGCCTCGGCGCAATTGCGCAACAAGGCGACGACGGCGGGCAATCTGCTGCAGCGCACGCGCTGCCCGTATTTCTATGACACGAACCAGGCCTGCAACAAGCGCGTGCCGGGCAGCGGCTGTTCCGCCATCGGCGGCTTCAGCCGGCCGCTGGCGATCCTGGGCGGCAGCGAGGCCTGCATCGCCACGCACCCGAGCGACATGGCCGTGGCCATGCGCCTGCTGGACGCCAGCATCGACACCGTGCGTCCCGACGGCGCCGTGCGCAGCATCCCCATCGCCGACTTTTACCGTCTGCCGGGCAACACGCCGCAGCTGGAAAGCGTGCTGCAGCCGGGCGAGCTGATCACCAGCGTGGTCTTGCCGCCGCCGCTGGGCGGCACGCATATCTACCGCAAGGTGCGCGACCGCGCCTCGTATGCGTTCGCGCTGGTCTCCGTGGCGGCCGTGATCTTGCCGAACGGTACGGGCAGGCTGGCCCTGGGCGGCGTCGCGCCGCAGCCGTGGCGCGTGGCCGGCGCCGAGCAGGCGCTGCCGAATGGCGCCGCCGCCGTGGCACAGCCGTTGCTGGCCGGCGCCAAGCCGACGCACGACAACGCCTTCAAGGTGACCTTGGCGCAGCGCACGATTGCTTCCGTGATGGCTGAAGCACAAGCGAAGAAAGGCTGATGCCATGAAATTTTCCACACCTGCCACCACCAATCCCATCGACCAGTTGAAAGTCGTGGGCCGCGCCACGGATCGCATCGACGGCCCCCTGAAAACTACGGGCACGGCGCCGTACGCGTATGAACAGCATGCCGCCGCACCGAACGCCGCGTATGGCTACGTGGTGGGCGCAGCCATTGCCAAGGGGCGCATCGCCGCCATCGACACCGGCGCCGCGCGGCGCGCGCCGGGCGTGCTGGCCGTGGTGACGGCCGAATCGGCGGGCAAGCTGGGCAAGGGCAAGATGAATACGGCCAAGCTGCTGGCCGGCCCGGACATCGAACATTACCACCAGGCCATCGCCCTGGTGGTGGCGGAAACGTTTGAACAGGCCCGCTCGGCCGCGCAGCTGCTTGACGTGAAATATGTGGAGCACCAGGGTGCGTTCGACCTGGCAAAAGCGAAAAGCGGCGCCGTCAAGCCGAAGGATGGCAAGCCCGACAGCAAGGCGGGCGACTTCGCCAGCGCCTATGCCCGTGCGCCCGTGCGCCTGGACGCCACCTATACGACGCCGGACCAGTCGCACGCCATGATGGAGCCGCACGCCTCGATTGCCAGCTGGAACGGCGATGCGGTGACGGTGTGGACGGCGAACCAGATGGTGGACTGGGGGCGTGGCGACCTGGCGCGCACTTTGGGCGTGCCGAAAGACAAGGTGCGCATCGTCTCGCCCTACATCGGCGGCGGTTTCGGCGGCAAGCTGTTCGTGCGCGCGGAAGCCTTGCTGGCGGCGCTGGGGGCGCGGGCGGCGCAGCGTCCCGTCAAGGTGGCCCTGGCGCGCCCGCTGATGATCAACAACACGACGCACCGGCCCGCCACCATCCAGCGCCTGCGCATCGGCGCCACGCGCGACGGCAAGATCACGGCCATTGGCCACGAATCGTGGTCGGGCGACTTGAAAGGTGGCCAGCCGGAAACGGCCGTGATGCAGACGCGTTTGCTGTATGCGGGCGCCAACCGCATGACGGCCATGCGCCTGGCCGTGCTCGATCTTCCTGAAGGCAACGCCATGCGCGCGCCGGGCGAGGCGCCGGGGCTGATGGCGCTGGAAATCGCCATGGACGAGATGGCGGAAAAATTGAAAATGGACCCCATCGTTTTCCGCATCCTCAACGACACCAAGGTGGACCCGGAAAAACCCAGCCGTCCATTTTCCCAGCGCCGCCTGATCGACTGCCTGCGCACGGGCGCCGTGGAATTCGGCTGGAAAGACAGGCCAGCCCAGCCCGGCACGCGGCGCGACGGCCGCTGGCTGGTCGGCATGGGCGTGGCGGCCGCCTTCCGCAACAACCTGGTCATGCAATCGGCCGCCCGGGTGCGCCTCGATGGCAACGGCATCATCACGGTGGAAACGGACATGACGGACATCGGCACGGGCAGCTACACCATCATCGCCCAGACGGCGGCGGAAATGCTGGGCGTGCCATTGAAGCGGGTGGTCGTGCGCCTGGGCGACTCGGATTTTCCCGTGTCGGCCGGCTCAGGCGGGCAATGGGGCGGCAACAGTTCCACGGCCGGCGTGTATGCGGCCTGCGTGCGCCTGCGCCAGGCCATCGCGGGCAAGCTGGGCTTCGATGAAAAAGAGGTGCGTTTTTCGGATGGGCAAGTGAGCCAGGGCGAGCGCAGCGTGCCGCTGGCGGCGGCCGCCTACCATGGCGAGGTTGTCGCGGAAGACCACATGGAATACGGCGACCTGGATAAAAAATTCCAGCAATCCACCTTCGGCGCGCACTTCGTCGAAGTGGGCGTCGACAGCGACACGGGCGAAGTGCGCGTGCGCCGCATGCTGGCCGTCTGCGCTGCCGGCCGCATCCTCAATCCGAAAGCGGCCCGCAGCCAGGTGATCGGCGCCATGACCATGGGCGTGGGCGCGGCCCTGATGGAGGAACTGGTGGTCGACCAGCGCCGCGGCTTCTTCGTCAACCACGACCTGGCCAGCTACGAAGTGCCCGTGCACGCCGACATCCCGCACCAGGACGTGCTTTTCCTCGATGAAACCGACCCCATGTCCTCGCCCATGAAAGCCAAGGGCGTGGGCGAACTGGGCATCTGCGGCGTGGCGGCCGCCATCGCCAACGCCGTCTACAACGCGACGGGCGTGCGGGTGCGCACGTATCCGGTGACCCTGGACAAGCTGATTGGCAAGCTTGGTGACAGGCTCAGCGACAAGGTGACGGCGTAGCTGTGGTGAGCGGGGAGTGTGGCGGGCTGTCTGTGCCATGTCCCCCCGGCCTCCTGCGCATAAGGCATCAGGCTACACCTCCTGCGTCCGGTATTTGCGCCAGAACAGGTAAAAAACTGTACCGCAAAGAAAGCCATGCGCACCGAACCCCAGGGCCGTTTCAGCATAGCTCAGCCAGGCGTATGCCATGGGCTGGCCGTTGTCATAATATGGCAAAACATGCCCGTGCCATGACAGATTCGCCGTGAAACCGGGCATGGGTTTGGGGTAGGTGATGACAAGATAAGGCAGCATCGCCATGGCGGCGGCGCAGCCGCTCAGGCTGAGGAAGCTGAGTTTTTGTGTCTTGTTCAGTGCATCAAAGCAGGGTATGCCGAACAGCAGGATGGGCAGTATCGACACGGCCATCACCGCGAGCCCAAATACGGCGAGGAGGTCAAAGGGTGGAAAATTTCTGATGGAAAATTCGGCGCCCATTAACGGGAAGAAGGTGACCAAGGCCAGCACTGGCTGCAATAAAATGGCGACAAGGGTTGCAAGAGTAATATGCAGAGTTTTCATGGAGGCGATCAGGTGTGGAATGTTTTAAAGCTGGCAGTGACAACAGCCTTCATGGGCAGCAAGGGCATGGACTTTCCTGAAAAACGCACGGGCGAGCTTTCGCGCGCGGCTCGCGCGGCTCATTGGGCATTAGGAACTCGACCGTTGAATTTTCGGGCCAAATTACATCACAACCATGACTCAATATTCACAGCGGCAGCATGGCATGAGGTATGTTCATGGCCATGCCGTTCTTCGTTACGCAGCCTTTGCCGCCGCTGCAGATTGATTCCCGCCTACTTGCTTGCCTGTCAGTCATAAATGATAAGCGGATTCATTTCCTGTGGCGAAAACCATATAAGGCCGTGATTTACCTTCAAGATTCGCGCTTGCTCTTTCCAAACGGCGTGACATTTACCTCGACCAATAATGAGTGCGCAGGCGGCGTCCGCAGCCGCCGCGGCATCGGCTACGATGGTCTTGGTATCCGCAGCAACTGCCAGCGGATCCATCAAGTGGCCGTTACGCACGCACGCAGCTTTTTGAAGCGCCGCCAGGACACGCAAACACAGCAGCGGTTCCATTGAGTGCAGTAATTCTCTCGCCTGCAGCAATGGCATGCCCGTCGTCTGATGGTAATGATATAGCTCGTCATTAGAAAAAGTATTCATTATTGAATCTTGGAAGGTGGCGGTGAATTGCCACGATTATCTGTTCAGCTTTTCACGCTGACGCTCAGGCAATCGGCTTGCGGACTTCTGGCTCTTGCGCCGGCACCGATCTCCAGGCCGGTTTGGCGCTTCAAGCGCTTGCCAGGCCGCCAAAAAAAGATCGGGCCTTCAGCAGTCCAGGCTGTCCCGGCGGCTCTGGCGCGCCAGGGCTGGGGCCAGCGGCCTTTGCCGTACGCCGGAAAGGACGGATAATAGCGCCTATCTTACTTATGCATAATACTGGATTGCCTCATGGAAATTAAAGTCAACTTTCTCGATAAGCTGCGTCTCGAAGCCAAGTTCGACGATTTCACGGTCATCGCCGACCAGCCCATCCGCTACAAGGGCGATGGCTCGGCGCCTGGCCCGTTCGACTATTTTTTGGCGTCATCGGCACTGTGCGCCGCTTATTTCGTGAAATTGTATTGCGATACGCGCAATATTTCCACTGAAAACATCCGCCTGTCGCAGAACAATATCGTTGATCCGGAAAACCGTTATCAGCAGATTTTCAAGATCCAGGTCGAACTGCCGG